>CENP01047408.1_pt1 | contig 11316 bp, 14 predicted proteins | sample 361281 | NCBI WGS metagenome assembly CENP01 (sample SAMEA2591122, study PRJEB7988) | marine metagenome | biome: marine biome (ENVO:00000447); feature: deep chlorophyll maximum layer (ENVO:xxxxxxxx); material: saline water (ENVO:00002010), including plankton (ENVO:xxxxxxxx) | depth 70 m
ACAAAATCATATTCTTTACCACCATATGTTTCTGATTTATGTATGTTGTCATTCATTAAGTAATCAGCGTGTTGATAAACTCCTATTGCTTGACCTTCATCACCTACAGCAGGTGGTACAAAAACATTTTTATAATGTTTTGTAAATTCTTCATTCATATAACCATTATAAGCAACACCACCTGCAATGCAAATATTATCACAAGTTTTTAATGGATAAACATATTCTTTAATTTTATCCATTGTAAATTTTTGTAAAGTAAATGCTAAATTTTCTTTTCCATATTCTAAATTAATTAGATTATGTACTTTAAGATTTTTTTCTGTTATATCTCCTGATACCATTGTTTCAAATACATCATAATAATATTGATTATAACTACCGTATGCTGCTAAACCCATAAGTTTACTAGCACATAAAGAACCAAAACCTGTAACCCTTGACATTCTATTCCATAACCAACCTAATGGCAACTCTTTAGTTAAGTCTATTATGTTTTCATCTTTATCAATGAATATACATCTAAACTTATAACCTAATCCGTCTATAGCAAGTATATCTGACTTCTCAAAACCTGAATTAATGAACGCATAAGTGGCGTGTGCTTGATGATGGTCTATAAAATAAAGATCATCATTGAAATAATGATCCCATAATTTTTTAGGTTTATAATCTAATACTTCTTTTGGCAATATATCTTTGCACATTTTAATCCCACCAGCAGTCATAGAAAATGCTAGTGTTTCATTATCTCTTTTTTTAAAATATTCTTTTACATATTCATTATTCAATCTGTAATCACTTGTGTTTATCTTATCTGATTGATGAGCATATGCGTCAACGTGATAAGGCATATTATGTTTAAATCTAGTAAATCTTTCTCGTTGATTATGCCACACACCATCATATGTATTATGGTCGTGTAAGTTTAATGCAACAGCAAATATTTTAGTCATAGATAGGTTCCAATTCTTCTTGTAATCTTTCTGATTCAGTTATAACTTTAGCATATTTTCTCATAGGAAAATGTCCTTTAGGTTGTACCCATTCTGTACAAGTTTCACAATACTTTTCATATTTAAATAATTGAAAGTTCATCATCTTGTCAACATTTTCTTGTGTCAATTCAAAAGTTTTAGATAGCTCTTTATTATTAGCAAATTTTTTACTACAATGTACAATGTGTTTCTTTTCAAAATCTATTACAGGTACCATAGGAAAAGCAGCACACATCTTCCTATCTATTTCAGTTGCTTGTAGAACATCTGTAAACTCTTTTGATCTGCCATTAAATTCTTTCCACATAGTATTCTTGTGATTTAATTTTTTCATAATTTCAGGATACTTGTGATTAAATGCAAAATAATTTGGTGTCTTTACGACTACATTATAATTATTAAAATCATTTTCAGGTACAAAGTCAAAGTTACCTAACATCTTTACCTCGTCCTCGTACCAATCTAATATGTTATGTTCAACATATAATATATCCTTATCTTCTAATATATGTGGGTATCTTTTTCTTATAAACGAATTAGATAATACTGAACAAACAAAATTAGGATACTTTTTAATTTCATTAATAACATCATCTAAATTTTTAATAAGACCTGGTTCTCCACCAAGTAAACATATTCTTATCTTATAGTTTTTAAATTTCTCTAAAGTGCTTTTAAGAAAGTCCATATCTACGGTCAGGTTTCTCATCTCTAAAGTATAACTTGTACAATAGTGGCAGTCCTTGTTACAGGACATAGATAAAAAGAAATCTATTGCTAAATAATTATCTTGTATTTCTTGTAATGTTTTCATAAAATTTGTTAAACGCAATCTTTAATTTTCTTTTATCTTTAAAAGAAACATCTTCAATATATCCTGGTGTTTGATAAGTTTTCTCTATTATATAATCGTAAATATCTTCAGTAGTTTCGTTGACTAAACTACTATCAAATATGTCATCACCTATTAATTTTTTCATACTATCTACAAACTTATTATCTTCTTGGTCTAAAAAAATAAGAATAGTATTAATAACTTTATCTACTTCTTGTTGACTCATATATGCGTGTATAGGTAATGTCAATATACTATCGCAAACTATCTTACTAATAAATGTACTATCTTTTTTATGTTCTATATTTTTATACATAATATTTTCAGACAATGGTTTATCATAATGTACTTTTGCATTAAGTTTTTCTTTTAATCTATCTCTTACTTCTTTATTTTGTAATCTAATAACATATTTGTGATAGTTATGGTTAAGACCATTTGTTGTAGGTTGTATAGTTACATATTCTTGTAATTGTTTATCATATTGTTTTGCTATTGCTTGTCTTTTAGATTGCCATTGTTTCATTCTTTGTAATCTAAAATTAATAAATTTAGCATTAAGTAATAACATCTTTGAGTTATATCCTAATACTTCATTGTTTCCGTGTCTTCTTAACTTCTTAAATAATTCTGCCTTATCTTTATCATCTGTTAAGATTGCCCCACCACCTGCTATACCAGCAACTACTTTATTTGCATTGAAACTTAATGTACTAATATCTCCTATTGATCCTGCCTTAACTTCATTTAAACTAGACCCTAACGATTGAGCAGCGTCTTCTATAAATGCAATATTCTTTTCTTTACAAAAATCTATTATCTCTTTTGTATCTGACATATTGCCGAATAGATGAGGATAAACAATTGCTTTTGTTTTATCCGAGTACATTCTTTTAATACTATCTAAAGACATATGATAGTTTAATATATTAATATCACAGAATACAGGTGTTGCACCTGCCATAGATATACAAGACGCAGTTGATATCCAAGAGAAGTTAGATGTTAATACTTCATCATCTGATTTAAGATTTAAACTTATCAAAGCAAAGTGTAAAGCGTCTGTTCCATTACTACACGCAACAGCATATTTTCTACCTGTAATATCTGTAAGAGATTTTTCTAAAAACTCTACATTTTGTTCCTGATCTTGTTGCATAACATCATCAAAGAGTTTTAGATATTCTTGTTTGTTTGTTAAGTATTCTTTTTTATAACCGTTCATATATAAACTCCGCTATTATTTCTTGTCCTTTTTTATTCGGATGATGATCTAAATTAGAAATCATTGTATCTAAATTATTATAAGGATAAACTCCTGTATGTTTTGATCTTATGCCTATTAATCTTTTTTGAAGACTATAACCTCCATATTCGTGTGATAATGGCCAACCTAAAAATTTTTTTTGATTTATTAAATCTTCGTATTCATCAATCATCTTAATAATTTTTAAATTATCTTCTTCTTCATCACCAGGATATGTGTATCTAAAATCTGGAGGATATTTAGAATCATTATCTCTCGGTCTTAAACCATTCAACCAATCAATATAAGGAGATAACATTTGTACTTGCATATATGGTATGTTATATCTTTCACATAATATTTGAAAACTTAAATAGTTATCTAATGTTCTTCTCATCCAACTAAACACATCTCCGTCTGGATCAACTCTTTGATTTTGCCAATAACCTTTAACTTGATAATCTTTTCTTTGATTTTGTGTCCACGCAGGTATGACTAGACCAATTTTATCTTTATTAGTTCTTGTAATATATCTTAATAAAGTTGTGTAAATATATTCGTTACCCATTCCAGATTTAGCAAGATTAACAGGTTCCATATCTAGTTTCTTTGCTAAAATCTCTGGCCATTTTGGCCAAGTACAATCTAAATCTGGATGTACATCGCTATAAAAATCTTTTTCTGTATTGCTACAACCACTAACTAATAATATTTTTTTCATATAATTTTACTAATATACTTATGTTCTTTTTATAAATCTCATTTGTGGGCATAGGTCTATTCCAATATACCATACCACCATCTTTAATATCTTTACTTCTTACGTAATTTACATTTTTACCTAACCATTTAAACTCTAAAAACAATCTAGGTGCAGGATCAAAATTAGGTTTTGTATATACATATGTTTCAAATTTACCTAGTATATTTTCAACAGGTGCAAATAGATTATTTAATTTAGGATTAATCCACTTTTCATTATAAGTTACAATACCGTGATCTGGATACTTGTGTATGTGTTTTTCTATTTCTTTATAATATATTTCATTCGTACCTAAAAATAGATGTTTATATTGTATTTCATTTTTAACAGGTTTATATAAATCAAAGTTAATTATTTTTTCATATTGTATACCTTCACCGTTAGGATAAACATCAAAGTCGCATAAGTCAAATACTTTATTTGGTTTAAAATATTCTAATGCAAGAGGATATTCTTTTGGATGATTTTCTGAATATACTGCTATAATTTTATTATTAAATAATAGATGTAAAGATAACTTTTCATCCGTAGTATAATTCTTTATATCTTTGTATGCTAAAGTTATCATACTTCTACCTAATACTAAAGTTATATCTTCACTATTAGGTGTACAATCAAAGACAACATTTTTATAATTCTTATACTGATTTCTGATTGACTTGATATATTCTTCTTTAGTGTGTTTAGGATTAGGTATAATAACTAATTGTGTTTTGATACCTAGAGAATTTAGAGCGCAATTATGCTCATAACTATATCTCAATAAACCATCACCAGGTTTGCTCGTACATACTATATTAATCATACATTATTATATCATATTTTCCATATTAAATCAATGCTATGACACTATTTATTAGTGTTATAAATAACTATATGAGTTATATAGCAAAAGTAATATATACGAGACCAAATGCTGAGGTATCTTTACATACACCAGCGTCTGAATATACTGATTTAATTGATAATTATTTTAGTTCTGGAAAGATTACAGAAAAACCTACAAAATCTGAAGATGGATTAACCACTACTTGGACAACAACTTTTAATAATGAAGATGAGTTTAATGATTTTGTAAAAGAAGAAGTTTCAAAAACTAATTCTAGGACTAGAGAATCCCATTGCTCTGACAATTCTATTTCATATTCTTTAGAGAGTGAATAGGTAAAGGTATATCATCTCTGGTAGCAGATATATTTTGAATACATAGAGGATTTTTCGGATCGCAAGTTTCATACAGATCAGGCAATAAACGATATCCTAAAGATGGATGTAATTGTCTTGTTAATCTTTCCATAGCATTTCTTTTTCTTTTAGTTTGTATAGAGAAAAAACAATCATAACCTTTATCTGTTGCCCATTGAGTTTGATAAGGTATAAAATATTGTAGTGCTGGTTTTATAGGATTTGCAATAGATTTTGTCATAAAGTTATATCTATATTTTTGTTCAATATATAATCTATCTACAACTCTAACTAAATTGTTTCCATAATCATACACACCAGAAAAAGCAATTACTTCATCACCTTTAGTTAACTTTGTAATTATTAGATATTTGTTCCAACGCTTTTTCATTTGTTCTACATTATAATTTTTAGCGTTAGGGTGTTTTGATTTAGACGCTATCTCACACAAACTTAAAAACTCATCAATGTATGTTATCTCTTGTATAACGCAATTTTCCATAAATGTCTTTTCTTACCACCGTTTTCTCTTTTGTGATTAGTCGCTTTGTTATTGTAGATTACAAGTTCACCTTTTTTCCATTTGTGTCTGTGTATTCTTTTTGGATCATAAAGTTTTTTCTTTATCATATTCATTTCAGGCAAATCATTATATGCTTCGCAATAATATAGATACACACCTCTACTATCGCCTTGTACTAATTCGTGTTCTACATTTCTATACTTTCTTCTAAACCATCTTCTTTCTGCTTCACTTCTAAAATGATATCCATACTCATTGTCGTGTATAAATCTATTCATATCAAATTGTACTATATCATTTTTATGATCTCTATAATAATCAGGTATATCTTCAAGTATTCTACTATCTACAAATAATGTATCTCCTGCGCCTTCATCTATATCAACAGAATATAACGCAACATATTCAGGTGGGTGTTCAGAATAACCTTTATCAATATGCCACTCTAATTCTGTATTACCTTTTAGATTTTCTTTTGCTAATGCTCTTTCATCACTAACTATATTAACAAACATTTGGTCAAACGGATCTTGTGGTGCAGGTTTAAAAAATGTTTCTAAAAAGTTCCATATTTCAACTTGACTACCAGGTGTATTTTCTATAACCGTTAGGTCTACATCATTTTGTAGTAAGTCAAAAACGGTTCTATTGTTCCAGTCTAGGCGTTGATGTTTCATCTATTTCTCCATAGTATTCAAAAAACGGTTCAATATTATAATCGTCTGTTAAAATACCTCTTCTTTTACTTCCACTATCTGGTAAACCATCATCATCTATTGACCAGTCTGTTGCTTTACCATACATAGTTCCTATTTCAGTATTAAAACTGAAAACACAAGTGTGCTCTTCTTTATAACCTTGTACTTCAAATATAGGTTCAAAATCTCCAAAGTTTTCTTTTGCAATATCTATCAATTCGTTTATATTATATGTATAAGTGTCTAAATAGTTTCCCATTTTACCTACTGATTTTATTCTCATCATAATAGGAAAAGATTTGCCAGGTTTTCTATCATATTTTTTACATAACATTATAACATAATCTAATAGTGGTTTCAGTATATGTATATTAGTAGGATCAACTATTACGTTAATATGTGGTACTATTTTATGTTTGATACAATTTTCTAATGCTTTCTTTTTTGCAGTTGCAAATTTTCCGTTATCAAATCTTTTATATACTTCATCATCTAATCCACCATTCATACTTAAACCTAGAAAATTTAATCCTGATTTTTTAAGATTGATAACATATTGTTCTTGGAATAATTTAAGACCATTAGTAAGTAATGATGGTTTATGTTTATACTTTCTTGCAATCTTTATTAGGTCAAAAAGTTTATCATTCATAGTAGGTTCAGCACCTATAAAACGAATATCACAACGCTTAGGTAGTTTACTAATTGCCTGTTCAAATTTAATCATATCTACATCAGGAAATTTAGGATTATTTAACATATCTCCTAGATAACAATTAGCACACGCCATATTACATTGATATGTTGTTTGTATTGATATGCTGTGAAATGTATTTTTTTCAGGTATCATCTTATAGCAATTCTATTCATTAATCTTTCATTCATTTTATCAAAGGCGTGTCTTTTATGTATTGTCAACCATTGTTCACTTACAACTAAATCACCATCTTCCCAATGATGATCGTATCTATACTTATCTTGTAGAATATGATTCTTTAAATAATTAAACAAATCATCTGGTATACCTTCAATTATTTGTAAAAAAGGAAAGTATAATCCTTTTTGTCCATACTCATTTATATAAACTAACTTATGAACATTATCTTTATTATGATGTTCTCTAAATGTAGGATCATCTGTATAACCACCTTTTTTAAAACCACAAGTAAATTTTATATTATGACAACGTAATTTTATATCATCTGGTAAATCCTCATATGCTTTTCTATTATCAATCCAACTTGTAACACTACCTTTACTTCCTTTTACAGCATATATCCAAATTATTGAACATCTATTAACTTCACTAGGTTTGTTAGCGTGCCAATCTAATTTTTCTTTATGTCCAAACAATCCACCTTCAGTAACTTTTACTACACCAGGAATACCGCCCCATTTATTAAATAATTCTAAATGAGTAGAATCTGTTAAGTCAGGTTTTTCTACTTCACCAATAGTTTCTGCTAACTTTAATTGTTCTTCAGGTGATACTTGTCCTATTTTTTCTACGCAAACTAAATTAGTAAATACTTTTTCTCTTGTTATATTCATTTTACAAATAATTTCTCACTAACAATTTCTTTAATAGGTTTGCCAAAATATTTATTGGGTTTATACTTATCTGTTTCTTTATCATAATCTAACCAAGGTGTTAATCCCATAACAACATTAATTCTAGGTTCTTTTGTTTCTACTTGTTTTATCATAGTAGGTCTATGTGGTTGTTTTGTATTCCACAAATATGCTTTACCTATTTCTAATTGATATATTTTATCTTTCCATTCTATAGCATATTCATCACTAGTTTGTAAAGGTATGTTAACTCTTAATAATTGACAAGTAGGTTCATCAACGTGCCAACCTTTATCGTTAGGTCCTTCTCCATATCCAAAAATATATGCAACTCTACTCCTAGATATATGAAAATTAAATCTATCTAAAAAAAATCCTAGATGTTCTTGTATTGTTTCATCTATCTTTCTAAAACCAAATGTATCATAATAAGTATCTTTTAATTGTGTATGATCTCCTTTGCCTTTTTCTAAACCATAGTATTGATCTAACAATGGCGATCCCCATACTTGACTATATCTACTTTCAGATTTATCAAAAAATGTAGGGTTGTAAGTTAACCCAAAACCTTTGTATTTTTGATGAGTTTGATGTTTAGTTCTCCAACTTGTAAGACCTACTATACTTTCTATTTTTTTAACACCTTCTAGTATCTTGTCTGCTGTAGGAAGACCTAATTCTTCTAAAGTATATTCATTCCAACCAAAATCTTCTTGTTTTTCATCTACTTTTTTAAAGTAAGATTTCACTTCATTTATCATATCCTTATTTATTCTGTTATAAATATAGTATATATTATAACACGAGGAGAATATAATGTCAATAGTAATAGATGGTAAAGTATATGATGAAACGAAGTTTAGTATAGGATTAAGAAATAGAATCGTTGCTAGACAAGAGATTGAGGCTTCTAAAGTCAGACACAATGTTGAGTTGGAAAAAATTGAAGTTCTTACTGAATTTTATAACAAAAAAATTATAGAATTGATGAAGGAAGAGAAAGTACAACCAATAAAAGAAGACAATGGCAGCAATAGCTAATTTAATAATAGATCAAGGCGCTAATTTCAGTTCAGACGTAACCGTAAAAGACGCAAACGGAAACGCATTTAATCTAACTGGATATACAACAGAAGCGAAGATGGCAAAAGGTTATGCGTCAACTAGAACAAGAACGTCATTGACTTCAGTTATTGCCACAGACGCTACTTCAGGAGTAGTTGCTCTGTCAATGACGGCTGCTCAAACGGCTGCTTTAGACGCAGAAAGATATGTGTATGATGTAGAAATTACACAGACTTCCACAGGTACGGTAACTAGAGTAATTGAGGGTTTAATCACGGTAAGACCTAACGTAACTACATAATAAAAGTATTATAAATATAACAAAAGAGAGAGGTTTATGGCAAGTATTACAGCAAAAATTAATGCTTCTACTGGAAGCGGACCCAAAAAAGTTTCAGTAACCCTGCCTTCAGGTACTTCACTACAAAATAGTTCTCTTTCTTTAAAATTATTAGGTGACGTTGACGTAACTTCTTTAGATGATGGTGCATTATTACAATACAGAGCTAGTGATGGTAAGTTCGTAAGTAGAAACGAAATTGTAACCACTACTGGTACTTTAACTTTTAACGGCGGATCATTTTAGAGAGTAACATATGGCAACGGTAATACAGATTAAAAGAAGTTCAGCAACTTCAGCACCAGGAACACTTAAACTCGGTGAATTAGCATACACTTATGGAACAGGCGCACAAAACAACCTAGGAGATAGAATCTTTATAGGTGAAGGTGGCGTTGACGGTAACGGTGACGCAAATAACGTATCAGTAATTGGAGGTCAATATTTTACAGATATGTTAGATCACGTACAAGGTACGTTGACAGGAAATTCAGCTATCATTGCAGATTCAAACTTAGCAATAGATACATTAAACGTAGGTAACTCACTAACAGCAGGTGGTGAAGTTAGATTTAACGAAGGTACTAATAACGGTACTAACTACATAGGAATTAAATCTCCTAATGCAGTAACAGCTTCTCAAACTTTTGTTTTACCTGACGGTGACGGTACTGCTGGTCAGTTCTTAAAAACTGATGGATCAGGAAATTTAGATTTTACAACCGTTAATCAATTTATTAATTTAGCAGGTGATACAGGAACAGATACTTACAATACTTCCGAAACATTAACTTTCGCAGGTACAGGTGGTATGACACAAACGGTTACTGATAATACGGTAACGGTAACTGCTACAGCATTAACAAACGCTAACTTATCTGGTACTGCTGGAATTACAAATGCTAATATAGCAAATCCTCAAGTATCTTTAGGTGCTCAAACATTAACTTTAGGTGCCGCTGCTACAACAGATATTTCAGGTTTAACTTCTTTAGTTGTAGATGATCTTACATTAAATGGTCAAACAATAACTACAACAGCAGGTAATAAAGATATTACTTTAACACCTCACGGTACAGGTACGGTAGTTGTACCATCAGGTTATGAAGACAGAGCAGGATTTACAGATAATTCACTTGCAAACAAAATGTATGTTGACCAAGTTGCACAAGGTTTAGATACTAAACCATCTTGTAAAATTGCAACAACGGCTAACTTATCAGCAACTTATAATAACGGTACTGCTGGTGTTGGTGCAACATTAACTAATTCAGGCACACAGGCAACATTAACACTTGACTCAACTGCTGCTAATTTAAACGATAGAGTTTTAGTTAAAGATCAAACAGACGCAAGTGAAAACGGTATTTACACGGTTACAAATGTTGGTAGTGCTTCTACAAATTGGGTATTAACAAGAGCAACTCCAGAAGATCAACCTGCTGAATTATCAGGTGGTGCTTTCGTATTCGTTGAAGAAGGTGTTTTAAATGCTAACAATGGTTATACATTTACACATACAGGTGCTCCTACTTTTGGAACAACTAATTTAGATGTATCACAATTCTCTGGTGCAGGTCAAATAACTGCTGGTGCCGCTTTAACAAAAGACGGTAATCAATTAGATGTTGCAGTAGATGATAGTTCAGTTGAAGTTAGTACAGACGCATTAAGAGTTAAGGCATTAGGTATTACAAATGCTATGTTAGGTGGTTCTATTCAAACATCTAAACTTGCAAATCCATTTATAACTTTAACAGATGAAACTTCTACAACAGGAAGAGTTTATTTAGAAGAAAATTTAGAATTTTTAGCAGGTGAAGGAGTTAACACTATTGTTGATAACAACACAATTAAAATTGAGGGTGAAGACGCTTCAAACTCAAACAAAGGTGTTGCAAAATTTAACTCAAATAATTTTACGGTAACTTCAGGTGATGTTGAAGTTAGTACGGTTGACGGAGGTACATTCTAGTGGCAACCGTAATAAAACCAAAACGATCAGAAACACCAAGTCAAATTCCAGGTGCTGCTGCTTTACAAGTACACGAATTGGCAATGAACGTAACAGATGGTAAGTTATATACTAAA
>CENP01235524.1_pt1 | contig 11314 bp, 10 predicted proteins | sample 361281 | NCBI WGS metagenome assembly CENP01 (sample SAMEA2591122, study PRJEB7988) | marine metagenome | biome: marine biome (ENVO:00000447); feature: deep chlorophyll maximum layer (ENVO:xxxxxxxx); material: saline water (ENVO:00002010), including plankton (ENVO:xxxxxxxx) | depth 70 m
GAAAATAAATCAATAAAAACATACCAAATAAGGATTGCAAGCAATGAGCCAAATGTACCTGGAGCAAGAGATATGAAGCCAATCCCAAATAATGTAGCAAAATATTTGGCGAAATTTTTCATTAATTAATTAGGCCGATCGTTGTCCAGCAACCTATAGCTTCCGATTTTCCAAAGATGCCAACTTTATCTGCTGTTTTAGCTTTGATATTAATTAAATTGCTCTCACATTCTAAAAGTCTCGCTAAATTATTTTTTATTTTTCTTTTATATTTTTCTAATCGAATGTTCTGACAGATAATTGTAACATCCAGATTCAGTATTATTAGACGATTTAAACTTATTTTATTTTTAATTTTATTTAATAGTTCAACAGATGAAATATCCTTATATTTTTTTAATGGGGGAAAGAAAGTACCTATATCTCCTTTTGCATTTGCACCTAATAATGCATCAATTAACGAATGAAGTACAACATCACCGTCTGAATGTCCAGTGGCTTTGTAAATAGATTTTATTTTTATTCCACCAATTGATATATAACTTCCTTTAACTAATTTATGTATATCAAAACCATTTCCTATCTTTGATTTGTAAGATAAATATTTTGTAAAGATGTTGATATCTTCACTTTTAGTTATTTTTAAGTTTTCATAATTGCCATCTATATATTTTATCTTCTTATTCTTTTTACTTTCTATCAATTGAACATCATCTGTAACTATTGATTTAGATTTTAATGCATATTTTATAAAATCTACGATTTTGAATAGTTGTGGAGTTTGTGTTGCTTTATATTTATTTCTATCTACCGAAATACCATTTCTTTTGAGAGTATCGGTTATCTGAAGTGCGGGTACTACAGCATCATATTTATTTGTTTTTATTGTTCTAATTAATTTATGAATTAGCGTAAGTGAAACATTCGGCCTTGCAGCATCATGTATCATTAAATATTTATATTTAGCTGTATCAATGGATTTTAGAGCGTTTGAAAGGCTTTGTTGCCTATTATTACCACCTAAAATTAGTTGATTATTTGTATATTTAAGCAAAATACACTCTTCTTTTTTGGTTATTTTTTTAGGTATAGTAATATATAAACAATCTTTGCTAATAAATTTTACAATGCTTTTGAGTGAAAATTCAATTAATGAATGACCTTTAATCTTATAAAAAATCTTTGATTTATGTTTACTAAATCTAGTATTAGATCCAGATCCAAGAACAATGCAGGCTACATTCATAAAATTACTTAATAATATATATAAACTTTATTATTCAAACCTTATATATCAATGAATAAACAAATAAATAGTTTTAATATATTCAATTTAAGAAATTCACTTTTATTCGTATTTTCTTTTGCATTTGTAATACTTTCAAGTTTTACATTATATGTTCAAAGATCAGAAAATTTAGAAATACTTCCATATCTCAATGTTTATATAATTATATCTTCTTTTTTTATATTTGCCCTGATTATTTCAATTAGTTTTATTCTACTTCCAATAATTCTAAGGGTAAGGAGAAAAAAAATAAGTACGCTTAATAGTAAATTTACCCTTTATTTTATTTCCATTGCTTTAACACCTGCAATACTATTAGGCATTTTGGGTTTAGTATTAATAGAGATAGGTATTAACGATTGGTTTAATAACAAAATAAAAAAAGTAATTAGTAACTCAGTATTTGTTGCTGAAAGCTATTTAGAAGAGCATAAGGAAACAATCAAAGGCGATGTTTATGCTATGTCGAATGACCTTAATAAATCGAGTAACATATTCATGGAAGACATATCAAAGATAAGGATTGCACTTAAGACGCAGGCATTAGTTAGATCTTTGCCAGAAACTTACATCATTAATCGTAAAGGTGAAGTATTGCACAGGGCATTCGATAATAACATGCGTTTTTATGAACCTCCACTGACATCATTTGATCGTGCAGATAGTGGAGAAATGACTATTATGTCTTCAACTCAGGTAAACAAGGTATATGCTTTAGTAAAATTGAATGATTTTAATGATTACTATTTATATGCTGGTAGGTCGATGGATGGCAATGTAATTGGGGCACTAAATGATACTGTTTCAGCTAAAAACGAATATATCTTTTTGGAAAAGAGTAGAAATCAAATTAGTCTTATTTTTATACTCTTCTATATCATTATATCATTAATTTTAATATTAATCTCAATTGTAATTGGCATTAAATTTGCCGACAGAATAGTTAGGCCAATTTCAAGTATAATCACTGCATCAAATAATATTAGCAAAGGATCATATGATGATAAGATTAAAAAGAATAACGATTATATAGAATTAAATAGGCTCGCTGATTCATTTAATAAGATGAGTAGCGATATTGTGAAGCAACGTAATCAAATTATTGTTGCAAAAAAACATGAAACTTGGTCAGATATTGCAAGAAGAATTGCGCATGAAATCAAGAACCCACTAACACCAATTCAATTATCTGCAGAAAGATTAGAAAAGAAATCAAAAGAGCTAAATACAGATAATAAAGAAATAAACGATTGCATAGTAACAATTCGTCGTCAAGTAAATGAAATTGGTTATTTGGTTGATGAATTTTCTAAATTTGCAAGATTACCCAATCCTGAATTAAAGAATAGAAATATATTTGAAATACTTAGAACGACAATCTCTGATTATGAAAATAATAATAAAAATATAAAATTTACCAATAAGCTCCATGCTCAAAAAGTTAGTATGAATATTGATAGTTCACAAATATCAAGAGTTTTTCAAAATATCATAATCAACTCTATTCATTCTATTGAAGAAAGCAAAAGTAAAAATGGTGAGATTATATATTCGTCTTATGAAATTGATGGTGGTGTGGTATTGTCTATAAAAGATAATGGCGTAGGCCTCAAATATAATAAAGATGAACTGATAAAGCCTTACTTCACAACAAAAAAAAAGGTAGGAGGAACTGGTTTGGGTTTAGCAATTGTAGAAAAAATATTATTTGATCATCATGCAGATTTTTCATTAATAAATAGAAATGATGGTAAGACTGGCGCCGATGTTATAATAACGTTTAGCAAATGATTAAGATGAAAAAAATATTAATAATTGATGATGAAATTGATATTTGCAATAATATTAAGGCTATACTTAACGATGAAGGGTATGTATCTGAAATTGCTCTTAATTCAGATCAGGCATTTAAACATATTTCAAATAATAATTTCGACCTTGTGATTTTAGATGTTTGGTTGGACGATTCCAACTTTGACGGATTAGAAATACTCAAAGAAATAAGGAAAAAACATGATCTGCCAATTATTATTATTTCAGGACATGGAAATATAGATATGGCTGTTTCAGCAATAAAAGATGGAGCAAATGAATTTATCGAAAAACCCTTTAATACCGAGAGATTGCTTTTATCAGTTAAAAGGTCTATTGAGCTAGATGAAGTTAAATACGAAAATAGAATACTTAAGCAAAAAAATATTTATGACTATACATTCGTTGGCATTTCAAGTGCTATAACTAAAATAAAACAGCAAATTAACAAAATAGCTCCAACATCAAGCAGGGTAATGATATATGGCGAATCTGGCACAGGAAAAGATATAATTGCAAAGGAAATTCATAGAAATTCGCAAAATAAGGATGGACCATTTATTGCAATAAATGCAGCTTTAATGGACCCTGAGAATCTTGAAACTGTGCTTTTTGGAGAGCAAAATTCGATAACAAATAAAATAGGTTACCTTGAAAAGGCTTCTAATGGCACATTATTTATAGACGAAGTAGGGGAAATGCCACTTCAAACTCAAGCTAAGATATTAAGAGTGTTAACTGACAAAAATTTTACTAAGACTGGATCAGATAATCTTATAAATTTAAATTGCAGAATAGTATGTTCCTCAATTAAGAATCTTGAACAACTAACAAATGAAGGTTCATTTCGAAAAGATTTATTTCACAGGCTTAATGTAGTAACAATAAATATACCGAATTTAAATGAAAGATCTGAAGATATAGATTTGCTTATAGATTATTATTCAAACATTTTTTCAAAGGAAAATAAAATAAAAAATATTGATTTAAAGCCAATAATTAAAACAAAATATATAAATTATGATTGGCCAGGTAATATAAGGGAATTGAGAAATGTAATTGAAAGATATGTAATACTTGGTGATAAATACGATGAGTCTAATAGAAAAGACAATATAGACGATTTAAATAATAAAAATGTAATTTCACTGCCTTTAAGAAATGCACGTAAAATTTTTGAAAGAAATTATCTTCAATCACAAATAAATAGGTTTGATGGAAATATATCAAAAACAGCTGCTTTCATAGGCATGGAACGTTCTGCGTTACATAGAAAATTAAAACAATTGGGAATTACAGAAGAAGATAAATAATGAAAATAATTATTTGTGGCGCTGGAAAAGTAGGGACAAGTATAGCAAGACATTTAGTTGAACAAGGTAGTGACGTAACTGTAATAGACAGTTCTTCAAAGTTAATTGACAATTTGAGAGAAAAAGTTGATTTGAAAACAATCATAGGTTCAGCTTCTAATCCTTCAGTATTAAAAAAAGCAGGCGCTGATGATTCTGATATGATTATTGCTGTTACACTACAAGATGAAATTAATATGGTTGCTTGTCAAATGGCTCACACATTTTTCAAAATACCAAGAAAAATTGCACGATTGAGAACTGAAGATTTTTTAGATCCTATATGGAGAGATTTATACAATGCTGATAATGTGCCTATTGATTTAATAATTAGCCCAGAATTAGAGGTAGCAAGATCTATAGAGAGGCAACTAAAGGCTCCAGGTGCATATGATGTTGTGCCTTTTTTAAATGATGAAATTGAACTTCTAAGTTTAGTTATTAATGAAAGATGTCCTCTTATAGATACAAATTTGTTAAATATACACGAATTATTTCAAGAAAACTCAAATCCTGACAAGAATTTAAGAGCTTCAATTATAGGAATTAGTAGAAATGAAAATTTGTTTATTCCAAAAAAACACGACAATTTGTTAAATGGTGACCAAGTATATATTTTAGTAGATAAAAACCATGTAAAGAGAACAATGAGTGCTTTTGGACATGAGGAAAAACCAATTAAGAAAATAATTATTGTTGGAGGGGGCAATATTGGCTTTAATTTAGCAAAAGATTTAGAGAAATATCAATCTGATATTTCGGTTAGTATAATTGAAAGCAACGACGAAAGATCAAGATATATTGCTGATCAATTATCTAATACACTAGTGCTTAATGGAGATGGCTTGGATCAAAATTTACTTGACGAAGTTAATGTCAAAGAAGCAGATTTATTACTCGCATTAACAAATGATGATGAAACAAATATAATAATTTCCGCTGTTGCTAGAAAAAACGATTGTGAGTCAATAATCATTGTTAATAATTCTGAATATAATAAATTAAAAGATGTTCTTGGTATTAGTAAGGTAGTTGATCCAAGAAAAATAACTGTTTCTAAAATTCTCAAACATATTCATAAAGGTAAAATTGAGTCTGTTTATGCAATTGATAACAATCAAGCTGAAATTATTCATGCCCAAGTCCTGAAAAGCTCTAAGTTGATTAATAAATCATTAGAAGATGCTGAATTTCCTACAGGATTAAGAGTTGGTCTAATTAAAAAGAAAAATAAAATCATAATACCTGAAAAAACTACTAAAATTGAAATTAATGATGAAATAATATTTCTTTGTATGTCTGAAGATATAAAAAAAGCAGAGGATCTTTTCCAAGTAAGAAATGAATATTAATGAGTAGAGAGGTATATGTTAACGGTGACTATAAGAATTTTAAAGAAGCAGAAGTACATGTTGAAGATAGAGGGTATCAATTTGCTGACGGTGTTTACGAAGTATTCGCAATATTAAATAGCAAAATTGTTGATTATGAAGGCCATATAAAAAGACTATACAGATCTCTTAAAGAACTGAGAATTACATCACCAATTCAAAAGAAGTCATATAAATTTCATATTAATGAAATTATAAAAAGAAATATAATTAAAGATGGACTTATTTATTTACAAATTACACGTGGTGTTGCAAGTAGAGACTTTAAATTTCCTAAAAACTCAAAAAGTTCAATTGTAATTATCGGTAAAAATATACCTTCAAATTACTATAGAAATAGTTTTAATAAAGGCATTAAAGTAAAGACAACTAAAGATTTAAGATGGAAAAGAGTTGATATAAAGTCATTAAATTTACTTCCACCAGTTTTGGCTAAACAAAATGCTGTTGATAATGGCTTTGAAGAGGCATGGCTGTTAGATGAAGATGATTATATTACAGAGGGAAGCTCAAGCAATGCATGGATAGTAAAAAATAAAACAGTAATTACTAGACCTGTTTCTAATTCAATACTTAACGGCATAACTCGCTCAACACTTATTAAATCTCTAAAGAAAATAGGATATAAATTTTCTGAAAGAAAATTTAATTTAAACGATATTAAGGATGCGGATGAAGCATTTATAACTAGCGCAACACAGTTTGTGATGCCTGTAATTGCAATTAATAATATGAGAATTGGTAATGGCCATGTAGGAGAATTTGCTAAATTATTTAAAGAAATTTATTTTAAGTCTATCAATTTGTCTTGAATAAAACAATCTCACATATTATTCATCTAAATATAGATGGAGATCCAAAATTTGTTTCAAAAGAAATGCTTCTTGAAATTGAAAATTTAGTCATTAATCTCGATATAATTATTGAAAACAAAGAAGTTATAATAATCAAAAGAATAAACTCATCGACACTAATTGGTGAGGGGAACTTGATAAAAATTGATCAGAGTATTAAGAAAAAAAATGTAAATTTATTAGTCATTAATAATAATTTGACACCTGCTCAGCAAAAGAATTTAGAAAACCGATTAAAAATAAAAGTAACTGATAGAACTGGTATCATATTAGAGGTATTCGCAAGAAGGGCTAAATCAAATGAGGGTAAAATGCAGGTTCAACTTGCAGAATTAATTTATAGAAAATCAAGGCTTGTGAGGGCTTGGACGCATTTAGAAAGACAAAGAGGAGGGACTACATTTATAGGTGGACCAGGTGAGTTACAAATCGAATTAGACCGGCGTTTAATACAAGAAAAGATAATTAATATTAAGAAAAGACTAAATAAAGTAAGAAAGAGAAGAAGTGTGCAGAGAAAACTCAGAAAAAATAATAATTTTAAGACTGCGGCCTTAATAGGATATACAAATGCTGGAAAAACTTTACTTTTTAATAAATTAACAAAGAATAAACAGTCTACTAGGGCAAGATTATTTGAAACATTGGACACAAAAATCAGCCGAGTTTACCTAGGTAAAAACAAATATATTGGCTTAATAGATACAGTTGGATTTATTAACAATATTCCCACTTCATTAATTGAATCATTCAAAGCAACATTAGAAGAAGTAAATCAGGCTGATATCTTATTGAACGTTGTGGACATCAATGACATAAATGTTAATGATAAAATAAAAATTACTAAGAATATTCTTATTGATACTGGTATTAATCAGGAAAAGATTGCAAGTATGATTACTGTTTATAATAAAATTGATATAAATGGGATAGACAGTTTAAGCCAGTATAAAAAAACTTACATAAGTGCTTTAACTGGAAAGGGTCTTACAGATCTAAAAAATGTACTAAGAAATTCTTTTATATAACTTCATTAATATAGATAGTTATTGATCCATTATTAGCTTCATAGCCATAAAAATCTTTGTTATCATTGTTTCTATAAATTATTTTTATTGAATCAGACGAAGCAAAAACGTCTTCATCATCATCTACTTTGTATCCACCAAGCTTAATTTGTCTAGCATGACAAAATATATATTCATTTGATATTGACATATTATCTTTTTCAAAGTTGATATTATATCTTCTCTTTCCATCAAATACTTTAAAGGTAATATCGCAATTGTTAGTATTTTTATATTCTAAAATATTTAAAAAAAATGTAGATGGATCAATTGTATTGATCATCATTGACTTATCAACTTTAGTTAATTTTGTCTGATCTGGAATTGGGATTAACGTTAATTTATTAATAATCGAATCTTTGTATTCAATTTCAACAAATTTTTCTTTTTCTTTCCTTGTATATTTATATGTATAACGTAATGGCTTATAATAAGTATCTACAATTGAACCAATAATTTTGCCATCTCCATTAACTTTATTTATAAACTCTACAATATTATTTGTTCTAATGCTAAAATCATAAATATATTCATTTTTAGTAATTGACAGAACTGTCGCTATGTCCATGACGGGAATTTTTGGTAGAAACGATAATTTTGCCTCTATTACAAAATTTCTTTTTTCTACAATAGTGCTCGTAAAGGCACTATAAGTAAAAACTAAGTTGATAACTAAAGCTAAGATTACTTTCATTGTATTAAACGGAAAATCATAATATATTTAAATATATATAGAAATTATTCAAAATAAATTATTGTTAGTATTTGATATGCCAATAAATAATACTGTTATAGGTACAAATGTTCATATTGCAAATGAAGAATTGGTTAACATATATGACTGTAAAATTGGAAATAATGTAAAAATAGGTCCATTTGTAGAAATACAAAAAAACTCATTAATATCAAGTAATTGTAAAATTTCTTCACACTCATTTATTTGTGAAGGAGTTCATATAATGGATAATGTTTTTATAGGTCACGGTGTAACTTTTGTTAATGATAAATATCCAAGAGCAACGAATAACAATGGGTCACTTAAAACTGATAACGATTGGAATCTTACTAAAACGGTAGTTAATGAAGGTGCATCAATTGGAAGTGGGTCAACAATTTTGAGTGGTGTAAGTATTGGTAAAAATGCATTAATTGGAGCAGGTTCTGTTGTAACAAAAGATATACCTGATGGAAAAACAGTATACGGAAATCCTGCAAAATATTATGATTAAGATTGGCATAATAGGACTTGGCTATTGGGGTCCAAATTTACTAAGAAACTTTGATTATAGTAGTGATTTTGAAGTTATATATGTTTGTGATAAAAATGTTAATGTTCTTAATAAATTAAGGCTAAATAGCAAAAACAAAATTAAAACTGATAATATTAGTCAGATATTAAAAGATAAATCTATAAATGCTGTTGCAATATCAACGCCCGTTAAAAGTCATTATGAGATCGCCAAAAAAGCATTAAGAGCTGGAAAACACGTCTTCATTGAGAAACCTCTTGCAGACAGTTCGTATAAATGTGAAAAATTAATTAGATTAGCTAAACAAAAATCACTTACATTATTTGTTGATCATACATTTCTTTACACAGATGCTGTAAAAAAAATTAAATTAATAATAAATAATAAAGGATTCGGAGAATTACTATACTATGATTCTACGAGAATAAATTTAGGCCTGATACAGAGCGACATAAATGTACTTTGGGATCTTGCTGTACATGATCTTTCTATTCTTAATCATATCTCTAATTTAAATCCGCAAGTGGTGTCTGCTGTTGGGCATAAACATATAAAAAATAAACCTGAGACAGCGGCCTACCTAACGGTCAAATACCAAAATAACTTTATTGCTCACATAAACGTAAATTGGCTATCCCCAGTAAAGATAAGAAAAACAATACTTGGAGGTTCCAATAAAATGATTGTTTATAATGATCTAGAACCAAGTGATAAAATAACCATATATAATAAAGGAGTGAATGTAGTAAAAAATCAACACAATTCATCTAATTTAATAAATTATAAGATTGGTGATACATTAATTCCAAGTTTAAAAAACAAAGAAGCTTTGTCAGAAGCTGTCCAGGCTTTCTATAAATCAATAAAAATTAAAGGCTACAAGTCAAAATCAAATGGCAATGATGGTTTAAATGTTGTTAATATTTTAGAAGCAGCGGATAAATCAATGGCTAAAAATGGGAAACCAATGAAGGTTAGCAGGTGAAAGTTCCTTATTTTGATCTCAAAAGACAGTATGCCTCAATTAAAGGGGAAGTTGAGTTAAACGTTATAAAATCCCTCAGGTCAACTCAATACAGTCTAGGGCCAGAAGTTGAATTATTTGAAAAAAATTACTCTAAATATGTTAATTCAAATTTTTGTACTGGCGTAAATACTGGAACAAGTGCTTTACATTTAGCGTTATTGTCCTGTGGCATAGGAGCAGGTGATGAAGTAATAACTGTATCTATGACATTTATTGCAACAGTTATGTCTATCACATATACAGGGGCAAAACCTGTATTTGTAGATGTATGTGAAGATACACAATTAATTAATTATAAAGAAATTGAAAAAAAAATAACCAGCAGAACGAAAGCAATTTTAGTTGTACATTTATATGGTCAGTGTGCAGAAATGAAACACATTATCAAAATAGCAAGAAAATATAAACTTAAAGTCATTGAAGATTCTTCACAAGCTCATGGTGCAAAACATTTTGAATTATATGCAGGTACTATAGGTGACGTAGGTACATTTAGCTTTTATCCAGGTAAAAATTTGGGCGCTGGCGGAGAAGGGGGAGCTATAACTACTAATGACAAAAAAATATTTAAGAAAGTAAACGAACTTAGAAATTGGTCTCAGCCAAAAAGATACTATCATAAAGAGATTTCTTACAACTACAGAATGGATGGAATACAAGCATCTATTCTAAACGTAAAACTAAAATATATAAAGAAATGGACATTAAGCAGAAGAAAGATAGCAGAGTATTATAAAAATAATTTAAACAATAAAAAATTTACCCTAACACATGAAAAATCATATAATTATCATGTTTATCATATATTTAGTATATTTAGCAAAAACACAAAGAAACTACAAAAATATTTAAATGCTAACGGGATAGGGACAAATTTTCATTATCCAGTTCCAGCTCATCTCCAAAAACCTTATCTTGATCTTGGCTACAATAAAAATGATCTTCCTTTTACAGAGCAAGTGTCTAAAAATCAATTATCGATACCTATTTTTCCTGAAATGAAAACGTCTGAAATTGAATACATTGTTAAAATTCTTAACAATTATTAATATGAAAATACTACATATTTCAAATTTTGGAGACAAGCACAATGGGAGGCTATATTGGAATCAATGTTTTAAAATTTCAAATGGATTTATAAGAAATGGACACTCAGTCTTAAATTTTAGCGATAGAGATAAATCTAGAGCATCATTAAGCAATAAAATTAACAATAATAGAAAATTGCAAGCTGATTTAATTGAAACAATTAATAATTTTAATCCTAACTTAA
>CENP01021158.1_pt1 | contig 11311 bp, 12 predicted proteins | sample 361281 | NCBI WGS metagenome assembly CENP01 (sample SAMEA2591122, study PRJEB7988) | marine metagenome | biome: marine biome (ENVO:00000447); feature: deep chlorophyll maximum layer (ENVO:xxxxxxxx); material: saline water (ENVO:00002010), including plankton (ENVO:xxxxxxxx) | depth 70 m
ATTAAAAAGATATGTAAGGCGTCTATTATATGTGCGGCTCCTACATCAATAGTTACCCTTCAGTCTTGTTCAACCTATGGTAGTGAAAATGATGTTGATTCTAGCTCACCTAATATCACTGAATTATCTATTGATTTAAACGAAACGGAATTCTCAAGACTAAAGATTGTTGGTGGATCCATGTTAACGGGCTCAATAGATTTTGATAAATCTGGACTTTTATTGTTTCGTAAGAGCCAAGAGGATTTAATGGCATTCAGCAGGAGATGTCCACATGCAGGGACATCAATTAATGGATTTAATAACGGTTCTGCCGCCTGCCCTAGTCATGGTGCAAAATTTAAAACCGATGGTACTCCGATATCAGGAGGACCAACAAATGCACCGCTAAAACAATATACTGTTGATTTAAACGGCTCAATCGCCATAATCTATAAATAGTCATGCATATAGAGCTTTCCAGGGACAAATTATTAAAAAGAGGTTTTTGTTGTGGCCTGAAGTGCAAAAATTGTCCCTTCGATCCGTGTCATATTAAAGATAATACAAATGTAAAAGAACAGGCTGAGACTCACTTTAATCCACACAAAGGCTCCTTTTCAAAGTTGAAGAAAACATCACATTGGGATTGGGATTTTACGAGCAGAGATGAGTTACAAAAAATTATTTCTAAAAGTAAAATATAGCCCTCAATTTGTTGCATAAAATTTTAATCACTTTTTTTATTGCATCGCACAGCTTTGCATCAAATGTCTTATTATCTCAAGATTACATCTTAAAAACCCCTTCTCGCGATGGTATTGGTAAATTTTACCAAGGTAGAGAGATAAGTAAAATTATGGGTCATTTTGGTGCTGCTTGGCTTGAAAGGCAATCTAGGTCAAAAGAAGAAAATCCAAAATTAGCTGTTGATTTGCTCGACCTTAATAAGAGTTTAGTCGTTGCGGATTTTGGTGCCGGTACAGGATATTTTACATCACAGCTCGCAAAAAGGTGCAGTCTAGTTTATGCTGTCGATATACAATCAGAAATGATTCAGCTAAACAAAAAAAATATGCTATTAAAAAATATTCAAAATGTGAAATATGTAATCAATACACCCAAACAAACAAACTTGCCCCAAAATAGCGTTGATTTGATACTGCTTGTTGATGTGTATCACGAGCTTGAATTTCCATTCGAAGTTGTGAACGATATGAAAAATTCATTAAAAAATAATGGTCAAATCGTACTGTTAGAATATAGAGCTGAGGATCCTAGTGTTCCTATTAAAGCTCTGCATAAGATGAGCCTTAAACAAATTACCCGGGAAATGGACTACGTAGGAATGAAACTATCGAAAAATATTCAAGAACTCCCCAGACAACATATGTTAGTCTTTTCAAAGTTATGAAATTAAAGCTCTTTCCACTCAATTTAGTTGCATTGCCATACAAGATAATTCCTCTTCATATTTTTGAAGAACGATACAAAAAAATGATTAAAGATTGCATAGACAAAAAAAAAGAATTTGGCATCATATATCAAAACAAAGATACACAATCTAAGATTGGCTGCTCTGTCTCTATTGAAAAAATAATTAATACATATGCCGATGGAAGAATGGATGTCGTGGTTAAAGGTAGCAAGATTTTTAAAGTTCAACGTCAATATCTGAAGCAGGATCTTGTAATGGGAGATATAGTATTTATGCCGGAGTCAGAACCTTTAGACAAAAATATATTTAATCCGTTACTTGACAAATATATAAAGCTTTTGCTAGCTGTAGGTCTTAAAGATAACCTTGATCGTCATTTAGCTAAAACCAAAACGTTCGAATTACTAGAAATGATTCAGACTTCACACGATTTTGAATTAGAGTTGCTCCGTTTGAATTCTGAAGAGAAAAGATCAGAAATTTTAAATCGTTTCTTCACGTCTATACTTGAACAGTCTAATCTTTTTAAATCCAACGAAAGGTATCAATCGTAATGCTTTCTAGAAACCGATACATCAAAAACCTTTTTTTTGTGCCAATCTCCCTATCCATGATTTTGATTATGCAGTCTTGCACAAGATTGTATTTGGGTTCAGATAATCAAGAAATATTTGATGAAGCAATTCAGCCAGACGAGCTAGGTGATATTGTTCAATTATGGGAGGATGGTGCCAGAACTGACGATTCAAAAAATCAATTTGAATGGTGGTATTTCGATGCAGAACTTGATGATGGAAGTTTAGTTGTTGCTTATTTCTACAAAGTACATTTTTTAAAGGATCAATTTTTCATTGGATTTAACTACACGTCACCTGAGAAAGAAGATTTTTTCAGATTAAAATATTTTAAGAGTAATGAAGTGTCGTTCCAATCAGATAGTTGCTTGGTTATGATGAATAAAAATTCATTCGCAGGAAATCTTAATAACTACAACATAGTATTGGATCCAGATGATTTTGATGGTTTTGGTTTTAGTTTAAACTTGCAATCTCTTGTTGGTCCATACAGACCACAAGATGGCATTATACAAGCAGGAGATGATTACTTTGCATGGCTTGCTGCTGTCCCAAATGGAAATGTAGATGGCACTATTACTGTAGATGGAAAAGAAAAAAAAATCAAAGGGTCCGGATACCATGATCATAATTGGGGAAATACACCATTACAGAAACTATTTAAAAGTTGGACATGGTTTAGGGGAAAAGCTGGGCCTTATACGGTTATCTTAGCAGAATTAAATGCTGTTGAAAGTCGCGGTGGTTTTGATATTCCAATTCTTTTTGTCGCAGATGGAAATAAAGTGCTGGTTGATAAATTTGGGAATAAGGAACTTTTAACTATGAAAAACAATTTGATCAAAGATTACTATCCATCGAAAAACGAACCACAGTTTTCCAACTTCCTAATGTCATCCCATGATAATATTTCAGTTAAAATTTCCGGAAATCAAATTATTGACAATATTGAAATATTTAAAAGGATGAGCTTGCCTGCTCCGCTCAATCTTTTTAAGCCAGCTGTGAATTTTGCTTTTAGATCTAGCGGTATTGACCCATTTTACACTCGATTTGCAAGTTCCTTCGTGTTGAAGATTGATGAAAATATTCAAATAGATGGAACTGGAGTAATGGAAATAATGGATTTGCAATAAAGTGTCAAATATTTTAACAATTGATAGCGTTTCTAAATATTATGGCAAATTAAAGGCGTTGAATGAAGTTAGCTTTACAATTCCAGAAAATTCTATCTTTGCCATCCTTGGTCCAAATGGTAGTGGAAAATCCACTCTAATTCGTATCCTTGCAAATTTAATAACTTCTTGGGAAGGTGATATTTCTTATAAAAATATTTCAATAAGAAATAAAGAAAATTACATAAATAATTTTGGCTTCATTGTTGAAGATCCATCATTCTATGAATATTTATCTGCAAAGATCAACTTGCAGATTTTATGCAGACTAACCAATTCTCCTTTTTCACGAATTGAAGAAGTATTGAGTTTAGTTGATTTGAGCAATCGTAAAGATGAATTAGTTTCAACTTATTCTTACGGGATGAAACAAAGATTGGGAATAGCTCAAGCTCTTTTGCATGATCCTAAAATTTTAATTCTTGATGAGCCAAACAACGGCTTGGATCCAGTAGGCGTGAATCAAATTGCTGATATCATTTACAGATTGAGCCATGAAGGTAAAACAATATGTATTTCTACTCATTCTTTAAATGAGGTAGATAGGTTATGTAGTGATGTTGCGATTATGAAAAAAGGAAGTTTGGTTGTTGCTAAAAATATCCGCAGAGAAAAAAAGGTTAAAAGATTCTTCAGGATTGAAACTTTTGATACATCTCTTGTTCTATCTAAAATTAAAAACTTTCGAGGAGTATCAGTGCTCACTGCCCAAAGCAATTCTATTATAGTGTCGCAATCAGCTAAAAGTATCCCTTTGCCTGAAAATAAATCATTCAATAAAATTAAATCAATCAAGTCAATTCAATCTGAATCCGATTTAATAGAGTATTATTATGCTTAGATCAATGCTGATTAACGAAGCAATAAAAACGCTCAAGAAAAAAAGAACCTACATTAGTTTTACTTTACTGTTTTTTTTAGTCCCGTTGATTGTTTTAGCTATTGGCAATGGTTCGGGATATCTTGAAATGCAAATTTATGGACAATTAAAAGACTCCTTCATTGTTTTTGGTTCATTGACAAATGGCTTTTTGTCTAGCTACTTGATTATTGCAATTCTTGTAGGCCAGATGCCATTTTTAGCTACTATCGTTGCAGCAGAAATTGTTTCTGGAGAGTATGCGAAAGGAACTTTTAGAATGTATTTATCGAGACCTGTTTCTAGATATAAAGTTCTCTTTTCTAAGCTTATTGTTGTAATTGCATATACTATAATAATGATGTTTTTTTTCGTCTTCTATACCCTAGGAATTAGTTGTCTTTTTCTAGGTTCAGGCGATCTTGCGGTATTTCATCAAGGACTACTCTTCTTATCTGATGGAGATATACTATGGAGATTCTTCTTGGCGTTTGCTATTTCAACAGGAGTAATGCTATCAATTTCATGTTTGTGCTTTATGTTATCAACTTTTTTTAAAAATAGTGTTACCCCGATAATTATAACTATCAGCACTGTCTTTATCGGTTCTGCTATTTCGTTTATTCCCTTAGAAATATTTGAGCTTGTAAATCCTTTTTTATTTACTGGCTATATCGATTTGTTCCTTGCGGCGTTTCATGACCCGATACCTTGGGATATTATTTTAAATGCATCTGGGACATGTATGGTTTGGTCGTTAGTATTTATCTATATATCATTTTATCACTTTAACGCAAAGGAGATATTGACTTGAAGTTTCTTGTAACAATATTAATAGTATCACAAGCAATGGCAAATCATGAAGAGGATGATTATGCAAAGGTAATCATCGAAAAAACTGAATCACAGTACAGAAGTATAAAAGATTATCAGGTTAAGATGACTATTTCAATGAAAATCCCTGCCTTTAGAATGCCAAAGAAAAAATATACCGTTTTTTTTAAACAGCCTGATAAAATAGAAATAAAAAGCAAAGGATTCGGTCTTTTACCGCGAACAGGAATGTTTACTTCCCCAAGTGAAAATTTTGACAACTTGACCGATGTAGTTATTGATAAGAATTCTATAAATTTAAAAGAAAATAGAGTCATTCTTAGTGGAAATTTAATTGTAGATAGTTTAGCAATTAAAATGCCTAATGACTATGCTAAAGTGACTTTTAAGCCAACGGTTGATGTTACGATCGATACGTCGCAATGGGTAATAACTGGAGTTGTTACCAAAATTGATACCATTAAAATTATGCAAATAAATAATGAATACGGTTTTGTTGATGGTGATCATTTTTTACCTGTAAGGTCTACTGTAGAGTATTTTGTCAAAGATGCCAGAATATCAAAATGGTTGAAGAAAGATATTGGTTCATTTATTGGGAATCAACAAAAAACGGATATTCAAGACGATATGGTTAAGGGCAAGATAACTGTTCTTTATAATAGGTATAAGGTCAATAGGGGAATAGATGAATCGGTATTCAAGAAGAATTAATTTTTTGCAAAAAACGTGTTATATTTGATGAAACAATCAACTTAATTCATGGAGGTAAAATGGAAATTTCTATACTAGAATGTTTAAAAGTATTTGTTGCTGTATCAATTTTTTACGTTTGGGTTCCTAGGTATTTTAACATTGTAGAGGAGTTTAAACAGTACAATTACCCTGATCAGTTGCGAGATATTGTTGGCATTCTAAAATTAACCTTTGCATTTATGTTGGTAGGAAAAGATGATCAGTATGTCTTGCTAGCTTCTGGCGGATTAGTTGTATTAATGCTAGCGGCATTCGCTACTCATTTAAGAGTCAAAAATAATTACAAATTATTTTTTCCATCAATGTCACAAGTGATAATGAATTCATACATTTTTTATATGACGTATTAATTTGTGTCTCAGTTAATTCTAATTAAAAAATTTATTAAATTTCAAATAACCAAAACACATTATAAAATAGGTTTGATATGATTACAGTAATATCTCCAGCAAAAAAACTTTCAAATGAATGCTATGCCTATGAAGCAGATCATTCACAGCCATCCTACCTAAACAGATCAACTGAGCTAGTTAATCAGCTAAAAAGCTATGAGCCATCTCATTTACAAAGCTTGATGGGGATCAGTGAAAAATTATCAGTATTGAACTGGGAAAGATTTCAGAGCTGGGAGCCATCTTTCAATAGTGACAATTCTCGTCAAGCCTTTTTTACTTTCAGAGGAGATACTTATTCTGGATTAGATGCAGATACTTTATCAAGTCAGGATTTGTCTTTTTCTCAAAATCACACTAGAATTTTGTCCGGTCTATATGGAGTCTTAAAGCCACTAGATCTAATTATGCCTTACAGATTAGAAATGGGAACAAAGATTGAAAATAAGTCAGGTAAAAACTTATATGAGTTTTGGGGAGATATGCTTGCTAGCGATATAGAAAAAGATTTAGCTGATCATGATTCAAAATATTTGGTGAATTGCGCATCGGTCGAATATTTTAAATCTATTGATAAAGATACCCTGAAAGGAAAAGTTGTTACGCCAGTCTTTAAAGAAGTAAAAAATGGTAAAGCTAGAATCGTATCTTTTTTTGCTAAGAAAGCAAGAGGGATGATGGCAAGATATATTATTCAAAACCAGATTAACAGCCCTAATGAAATTAAGCAGTTTAACCTGGGTGGCTATGAATATAACGACGAATTATCAAATGCTATGGAGCCTGTGTTTACACGCGCACAAGCCTAGCCTTCAATTGCATTATCTATTAACCTGTTTGTTTTTCCAATAATCTCTACTGCGCATTGATCAGAATATTGTTCTAAGATTATTTCTTGATTCTTTTTCAGAATAAAAGAAATTTCTCCATCTAAAAATTCTCTAACTTTAGGAACCATATCTGTTTTATCAGGTGCATGAAGAAGGCCGCTTGTACTCCCAGCTCTGATTGTGATTTCTAATTGAAGATGCCCTTTTTTTATTACCCAAAACAAAGCATTATCTTCAAATTTAATTTTTAAAATTTTTGAAAAATTATAAGTAGTAAACTTGTATAGTTTCTCTTTATGATGAATGCCAATAATAAATCCTGAAAATTCATAACTTTTCCAGGGTATTGTTGCAAGAGATGCAGAAATACTTAATTCTGATTCGTTGAAACTATTTGACTGTGCCCAAACCCAATCCTTAGGAAAATTCTTTCCCCAGTCTTTTTCAATATACCCTTTCCCATGATCGAAGCTAATCCTATCTTTATTAATATCTAAATGTCCATTCAAAGTGTGATTCATGCTTAGAATACCATGAAAGCATTCCATTGTTGGAATATAGCCGTACCAACCCATACACCCTCTTTCAATTAGGGATACCGGCCAGGGGTTAAGATTATTTGTGATAATTTCACCCTTAACATTCAGATGTTCATGTTCAAAATCAAGCAAAACACGCTCCAATGAGAAATAATTTTTACCTAGTTTTAATTGATAGGAGTTTGCATCGCACTGAAAATCTTCAACTTTATAGGGTATATAGTCTACTTTACCACTTGATCCCTGATAAAACATTAAAAATGCAGTCTGATTATTATTGATTCCGCTCCTGTAAATACCCGGTATTGCAACAAATGTCTCACCGTTTTTAGAAGACATTTTGTGATACCAGCCTTCAAAGAATGGTCGTTTTTGAGACTGTCCATGATATAATTCAGGTCGTTTTAAAATCATGTAATATTGTAATTTAATAAATATTTATACGTATGCATTATTCTGTAAATTACTTATAATATAAAATCTATGGAATCAATAGTACTCATAATCGCCGCTTTTTTAACTTCGGCTCTATCCGCTATCATAGGTATGGGTGGAGGTATAACCCTTCTAGGTATAATGGCAATTATTATGCCTACGGGATATTTAGTAGTTGCTTATCACGGCGTCATTCAACTGGTTAGCAATGTGACAAGAACAACAGTTTACAGGCAGCATATTAGCAAACCTATTATTAATCGCTTTTTGATCGGCCTCCTGCCCGGTTTGTTACTATCAGTAGTTATAATTTATGGAGCTACTATGTATTTTAATGCTGCATCCGCCGCTGATCTTAAAATTGATTTCTTAAAGCCAGCTATTGGAGCTTATATTATCTGGTTTCTCTTTTTAAGAAAGAAGAAGAAAAGAATATCAAAAGAAGCATATAAATGGATGGGCGTAGTAGCTGGTCTTGCTACTGTATTTATTGGAGCGATGGGCCCACTGATTGCCCCGCTATTTATCAATGATAGGCTAAAAAAAGAAAGTGTAATTGCAACAAAAGCTGCATGTCAAGCAGCAGGACATCTAGGAAAAATGCCTATTTTCTTTTTGTTTTTCAATGTTAGCTATATTGAGGACTGGAGAGTGCTCTTTCCTTTAATAATTGCAGTTTATGTTGGAACAAAAATTGGCAAGCTGATGCTTGGGAAATTACCTGATACTTTATTTCAAAACTTATTTAAATCCGTATTGACATTAATAGCTATTCGACTCATTTTGGTACAAATATGGTAAGATACTCTATCATCCTACTGTCATTTCATTTTTTTTCATGCTCAAAAACAAAAAACTCAACACTTCTTACTGATATATTATTTTCAATGAATCAGAAGTACTCTTCAGTCCTTAATAATCCAAATGGCCACCATTTACAAATTGCCTATACACAAATAGACAGGAATTCAAATCAGGAGCCCATATTTACTCTGCACACATTTAATGTAGATAATAAAAAATACTTCTATCCGGCAAGTACTGTAAAGTTTCCAGCGGCCGTATTAGCCCTCGACAAGCTCAGGCGCTATGAGTCGCTTAGCATTGATAAAGATACAAAATTAACTATTGCTTCAGATAAAAAATGGATGTTATCGCTAGCGAGCGATAGTAGCTCAAAGAATGGGGATGCTACAATAGCTCAGTTCATTAAAAAAATATTTGTAGTTTCAGATAACGATGCATTTAATCGTCTATATGAGTTTTTAGGTCAAGATTATTTTAATCAGAGGATGTGGGATCTTGGATATAGTGAAACTAGAGTGCGACATCGCCTATCTATTCCTCTTACTGCAGAGCAAAATAGACATACAAATTCTTTCAGCTTTTATATAGATGGTAAAAAAATGTTAGATCAGCCGATGCATTTTTCAACTCTGCCTTTAACTGTGAATTCAACATATAATTTGATTGGAAAATCATATTTAAGGAGTGGGAAGCTGATAAATATACCGATGGATTTTTCTAGCAAAAACTATTTTAACATATCGGAACAGCATTTATTTTTACAACAAATAATATTTCCCAAGAATGTTAATAGTGATAAAAAGCTATACCTCAGAACAGAGGATTTTGATTTTTTATATGAATGGATGTCTAAATTACCACGAGAAAGCAGATACCCATTTTATTCAGATTATGATAAATATCCGGACGGATATTGTAAATTTTTCATGTTTGGTGACTCAAATACTAAAATTCCTGATCATATCCGCATTTACAATAAAGTGGGTATGGCTTACGGCTTTTTAACCGATAATGCCTATATACTTGACACAAAAAATAATATCGAATTCTTCCTAACTGCTTCAGTTTATAGCAACGATAATCAAATTCTAAATGACGATCAGTACGAATATGATGAATTAACACTGCCTTTCTTAGCAGAGCTTGGAAAAAAAGTTTATAATTATGAGCTGTCTAGAAAACGAAATATAGTTCCGGATTTAAGTCGATTTATTTCACAATAACTCTTTTTTATCTTTTCATTGATAGACTAGATTTATTACAGGTAAACAAATGAATTATAATTATTTTGTATTTATAAAAAAGTCAGTGTTTGTTCTTTGTGCGATTATTTTTAGCTGCTCAGAATCAAACCTAAAATTGAAAACCGTTAGCGCTTCAGATATTCTAAGGCAGGTTAAGACTCATAGTGGCGACAAATCAGTACTGGTAAATTTTTGGGCAACTACTTGTGCGCCTTGTATTGAAGAAATTCCATGGATACTCGAACTTTCAGATCAATACGGTGAAGATTTAAAAGTCTATTTTGTTAGTACTGATTGGCTTGAGAACAAAAAAGAAGTGATACGATTTTTAGAAAAACATAACATAGAGGGCCTGTCTTTTCTTAAGGAAGAGGGTAATGATTTTAATTTCATAAACGCTATAAATGAAGAATGGTCTGGTGCAATGCCATTTACAATTATTTACGATAAAAGCGGCAACGTATCCAGTTACTGGGAAAATATTGAAGATAAGGCTTTCTTTGAGAATGCTGTAAAAAAGGCTATTGTTTTATGAAATTTGAAGAGTTTCAGCTTGAGCGAGAGCAATCTACTTGGGAGAATAAGGTAGATTATAATTTGTCTGAAAGCGGAGTTCATCCAAGAACCCTTAGCGAATTATTTGAGCCTGAGTTTGTTGATCAGGTTAACAATACAGAGTTAACCTACGGTTTTACTGAAGGTTCTCCTGATTTACGCAGCTCTATAGCTTCAATATATCCTGGAGCGGCAATAGATAATGTCCAAGCATTTAACGGATCAGCAGAAGCCAATATGGTATCAATAATGACCTTAATTGAGCCTGGAGATGAAGTAGTATATATGGTGCCTAACTATCTTCAGATCTATGGATTTGCCCGTGGATTAGGTGCCAATGTAAAAACTTTTGAACTACATGAATCTCTGCAATGGAAGCCGGACCTAGATGAATTGAAATCTACTGTATCTGAAAAAACAAAGTTAATTTGTATTTGCAACCCTAATAATCCAACCGGTTCTGTTTTACCAAAAGGAATGGTCAAAGCTATAGTCGATATAGCAGAAAGCGTTGATGCATGGATTATTGCTGATGAAGTGTATCGTGGCGCGGAACTGAATCAGGAAGAATGTACTTCATTTTGGGAGCCCGGTTATAAAAAAACAATTGTGAACTGTGGACTCTCCAAGGCATATGCGCTTCCGGGATTACGCCTCGGTTGGTCTCTTTCAAATCCAGGGTATATTAAGCAATGTTGGGCCAATCATGATTATACCAGTATTTCCGTTGGGCGTCTTAGTGACTTAATCGCATCGCATGTACTGCACCCCAGCAATCGTATGAATACATTGAATTATATCAGAAAACAGCTTGCAATCAATCTCGGTCTTTTTCAGGATTGGGTAGAAGGTTTTGACGATCATCTTAGTTTTATACCTCCTGAAGCAGGAGC
>CENP01172526.1_pt1 | contig 11279 bp, 8 predicted proteins | sample 361281 | NCBI WGS metagenome assembly CENP01 (sample SAMEA2591122, study PRJEB7988) | marine metagenome | biome: marine biome (ENVO:00000447); feature: deep chlorophyll maximum layer (ENVO:xxxxxxxx); material: saline water (ENVO:00002010), including plankton (ENVO:xxxxxxxx) | depth 70 m
GGCGGCCATACGGTAGGCGCTGGCGTGGTAACAGAGATCGTTGAATAAGGACATAGCATATGGCTGGAAATAGCAAAAGAGCAATTGTGCAATTAGAAAGTACTGCCGGTACTGGATACAGGTATACAGTAACAAAAAGCAAAAAAAATCATCCAGGGCGTATTGAGTACAAAAAATTTGATCCAGTCTTAAGGAAGCATGTTCTTTTTAAGGAAACGAAATAATTAGGAGAGTAGCTCAATTGGTAGAGCAACGGCCTCCAAAGCCGTAGGTTGCAGGTTCAAGTCCTGTCTCTCCTGCATTACCTGAGTTGTAATTGTTAAATGATTAGAAATTTTGGAAATAAAAAATGATCAATATGCTTCGTCAGTTTGTAGCCGATGTTAACTTTGAGATGAGTAAGGTCTCTTGGCCTAACTGGGATGAGTTAAGAGGTTCAACCTATGTTGTTTTATATTTATCTTTAATAATGATTGTTTTTCTATTTTTCATTGATTTCTTTTTGTCAAAAATTTTGAACTTTATTTTGTAATTATGAATTGGTATACACTAAGAGTTATTTCTGGAAAAGAAAAAAAAATTAAGGAAGCGATTTTGTATGATGTGTCTACCTCAAATATGGATGACAAAATCAGTGACGTATTGGTTCCTTCTGAAAACATAGTTGAAATGCGAGATGGTAAAAAGAAGATAAAAGAGCGAGTGTTTTTTCCGGGTTATCTTTTAATCAGGCTAGAAATGAATAAAGAAACTAAATACCTCCTGGAAAATGTAAATGGTGTTATTTCCTTCGTCGGTCCAAAGGGTGACCCAAAGCCGTTAAAGCCAGATGAGGCACAGCGTTTTTTAGGAGATTTTGATGGAGGCGATGGTCCGTTAAGAGTAACAGAGGCAGCGCCCTATAAAGTAGGTGATCCAGTAAAGGTTACCGATGGTCCTTTTATGGATTTTTCAGGATATGTTCAAGAGGTAAATCACGACAAGCAAAAATTAAAAGTCTTAGTAAGTATTTTTGGAAGGCAAACCCCTGTCGAATTAGACTATTTGCAAGTTGTAATGGAAAGCTAACTAAGGGTTCGATAATGGCAAAAAAAATTACAGGTTTTATTAAACTTCAAATTCAAGCTGGGCAGGCTAATCCAGCACCCCCTGTTGGTCCCGCTCTGGGTCAACATGGAGTAAATATCATGGACTTTTGCAAAGCTTTCAACGCTGATACTCAAGATAAAATGGGGGATTTGATACCTGTGGAGATTTCTGTTTATGCTGACAGGAGTTTTTCTTTCATTACGAAAACGCCGCCTGCTGCAAGGCTTATATTAAAAGCGGCAAAGGTTTCAAAAGGTTCTGGTGAGCCAAATAGAGAAAAAGTAGGCACTGTAACAGAAAGCGACTTACGCTCTATTGCAGAAATCAAGATTCAAGATTTAAATGCTAATACCATAGAGCAAGCTGCCGAAATGATACGTGGAACTTGTGTATCTATGGGAATTGAAGTTAAAGGATAAAGCCTGAATATGAAGCAGTCTAAAAATATGAATCTTGCACTTGGAAAATTTGATAAATCTTTATCCTACTCTTTAGATGATGCGGTCACCCTTATGAAGGATATGAAATATTCTAATTTTGATGAAAGTGTGGACTTGGCAATCAACCTTGATGTTGACCCAAGGCATGCGGAAGAAAATATCAGGGTTACAACCCCATTACCGCATGGGACTGGAAAGTCAGTTACGGTCCTTGTCTTAGCAACTGGGCCTAAAGAAAAAGAGGCAGAGGATGCGGGGGCAGATTTTGTTGGTAATAAAGATTTTCTTACAAAGATTAAAAACGGATGGACAGATGTTGACAAGATTGTTGCAACTCCAGACATGATGGGTGAATTAGGAAAGCTTGGCAAAATACTAGGCCCGAAAGGTTTGATGCCCAATCCAAAGAGTGGGACAGTAACTATGGATGTTGCTAAAGCAGTAACAGACTTAAAAGCAGGTCAAGTTGAGCTACGAGTAGAAAGCAATGGAATTATACATGTTGTCTGTGGCAAAGTTTCCTTTGATAAAAATCATCTTGTTGAAAATATTGAAAGGATTTATGATACAATCATCAAAGCTAGGCCCGCATCTGTAAAGGGGCAATATCTGGAAAAAATGACGCTTTCTTCATCTATCGGACCAGGTATTTTAATTGATCACGCAGCGTTAAGGTAGGAATCATGCCAAATAGTAAGAATATAGAACAAGTCAAAGAGCTGTCAGACTCCTTTTCAAGAGCAAAAGCAGTTTATTTTACTGAATATCATGGATTGAATGTTGTGGATATTACAAAACTTCGTAACGAATTTTTTAAGGCTGATGTTGAATATAAAGTTGCTAAGAATACTTTAATTAGATTAGCAGCAGAAGAAAATAAAATATCTGGTTTGGAAGAATTGCTCAAAGGTTCTACAGCATTAGCAATTGCATATGACGAGCCGGTTTCACCGGCAAAAGTAATTAAAAAATTTACTAAGGAAAATGACCTTCCTTATGTCAAGGGGATATTGTTTGAAGGTCAGTTTCTTCCTGGGGAAGAAGTCAAAAGGCTTGCTAATTTGCCTAGCAAAGAAGAGTCTTTATCGATTATGGTGACAATGTTGAAGAGCCCAATGCAAAAATTAGCTTCAACCCTAAATGCTCCAATGCAGAGTTTGGCTGGAGTACTTAATAATTTAAAAGAAAAGAAATCTTAATTAAATCAGTAAGGAGTAATTACAATGGCAGTTTCTAGATCAGATGTATTATCATATTTAGAAGAATCGAATATGGTCGAAATCTCAGAGCTAATAAATGAAATAGAAGAAAAATTTGGCGTTTCTGCTGCAGCACCTGTAGCCATGGCCGCAGCACCAGCTACAGGTGTAGATGCCGGAGCTGAAGAAAAAACCGAATTTGATGTTATTCTAAAATCAGCAGGACAGGCTAAGATAAATGTTATAAAAGCTGTCCGCGGAATAACTGATTTAGGTCTGAAGGAAGCTAAAGAATTAGTTGACTCAGCGCCTAAGGCACTTAAAGAGGGTGTTCCAGAAGCAGAGGCAAATGAAATTAAATCTAAGCTTGAAGAAGCTGGCGCTGAAGTAGAGCTTGCCTAATTATTTACAAATTCTTTTTAGTCCTTTTTCACCTAAAATACAGGGAGGCTTAATTGGGAGCCACTAATAATAGAGTTATGGAAAGAGAATCCTTTTCAAAGATTTCTTCTTTCGTAGATGTACCAGACCTACTTTCAATTCAAACTAAGGCGTATCAGCAGTTTTTGCAGGAGTGGATACCAATAGAAGCGCGACAACCCATTGGGCTTGAGGGGGTATTCAATAATGTTTTCCCTATTGAAGATTCGCACAGGAATTACATTCTCCAGTATAAGCATTATTTTCTAGGCCAGCCAAAATATTCGCCAGACGAATGTATGGATCGTGGCGTAACATATTCTGCTCCTCTGAGAGTGCGTCTAGCATTGCATATTACAGATGAAAACAATAAAAATGAGTATGCTCAGAGTATAGAGCAAGACGTTTATTTTGGCAATATTCCCTACATGACAAAAAAGGGCACCTTTATAATTAATGGTGCGGAACGAGTAATTGTATCTCAGCTACAAAGATCGCCAGGCGTTTTCTTTGATGAGTCCACGCATCCAAATGGTACGAAGTTGTTTCAAGCGAGAATTATTCCAGCGCGTGGTTCTTGGGTTGATTTTACAACCGATATAAATGATTGTTTATTTGTCATTATTGATAGGAGAAGAAAATTTCCAGTTACGATGTTACTGAGGGCTTTGGGCTATTCGACCAATACAGATATTTTTAATGCATTTGGTACCATTAAGAATCTAAACACCAAGAAGGATGAATTGTCTAAGTATGTAGGTGCTACAATAACTGAGGATATAGTTGACACGCATACTGGCGAAATATTTTTAGAGGGTGGATCTGAACTTAGTTCAGAAAATATAGAATCATTAAAAGAGGCAGGCATTGAAAGCGTTTCTGTTGTAAATGGTAATAAAGATTTTCACAGCATGTTGCTCTTGAATACAATCGAAAAAGATCCGACTAACAATACTGAAGAAGCCCTAGCTGTTGTTTATCAACTTATCCGTTCAAGCGAGCCACCTAATCTTGAGACTGCGCAGAAATTTATAGAGCGCATATTCTTCAGCCCCAAAAAATATGATTTAGGACAAGTAGGCAGGTATAGGCTTAATCAGCAGTTCAATCTAAATGTCCCCGTTGAGGATACAGTGCTTACCATGGATGACATAATTCAGGTTATTTATTTCTTGATTGATATGCGAAAAGGTGATCGGGGAATTGATGATATTGACCATTTAGGTAATAGACGTGTAAAGACGATCGGAGAGCAGTTAACTAATCAGTTTAGTGTTGCGCTAAGCCGTATGATTCGCACTATCCACGAAAGGATGAATCTTAGAGAGTCTGAAAGTATCACACCTCAAGATCTTATAAATTCAAGGGTTGTTACTACCGTTATTAATACATTTTTTGGCACATCTCAGCTTAGCCAATTTGGAGATCAAACCAATCCATTAGCAGAGATAACCCACAAAAGGAGAATTTCTGCACTGGGCCCTGGGGGTTTGACCAGGGAAAGAGCAGGCTTTGAAGTCAGAGATGTGCATTATACTCATTACGGCAGGCTTTGTCCAATCGAAACTCCAGAAGGTCCAAACATAGGACTAATCTCTTCTCTGGCAATGTATGCTCAAGTGAATGACCACGGTTTTATTGAGTCTCCTTACCGTAAAGTAAAGAAAAATGGAGCAGGCCCTCTTGTTACAAATGATACTGAATACCTCTCCGCTGATGATGAAGATCGAGTTTTAGTTGCTCAAGCTTCGACGGCAGTTGATAGAAAAGGAGTTATAGCAGAAGAGTCAATAAGGGCTAGAGTTAAGGGAGATTTTCCAATTGTGAGTCCAGGTGAGGTTGATTATGTAGAGGTCTCCCCCAATCAAATTTTAAGTGTAGCTGCGGCTCTTATACCTTTCTTAGAGCACGATGATGCTAATCGAGCGCTTATGGGTTCAAATATGCAAAGACAATCTGTCCCATTAATGAAGCCTCAGTCTCCAATTGTAGGTACTGGAATTGAGCGAAAAGTTGCAATTGATTCAAGGTCTGCAGTCGCTTCACCGGTTGATGGTAGGGTGGTATATGTAGACTCAGAAGCTTGTCATATTAAGAGGGCTGATGTAATGGATTCTCTAGCGCTCTATGAAGGAGAAAATATTATAAAGGTTGATTTCAAAAAGTTTCACAGAACAAACCAGAATACTGTTCATAATCAGCGTCCACTTGTAAGTGAGGGGGCAAGGGTCAAGATTGGCGATGTGATAGCAGATGGTGCCTCAACGGAAAATGGTGAACTTGCGCTCGGTTCCAATATCAGAGTGGCATTTATGCCTTGGAGGGGGTATAATTTTGAAGACGCTATAGTTATTAGTGAGCGCCTTGTCAAAGATGACATTTTTAGTTCAGTGCATTGTAATGAAGTTGAGCTCGAAGTGCGTGATACAAAGCGCGGCCAAGAAGAGCTTACATCTGAAATCCCTAATGTAGGAGAAGATGCGACGAAGGATTTGGATGAAAATGGCATTATACGTTTGGGTGCAAGGGTAGGTGAGGGTGATATTTTGATAGGGAAGGTCACTCCTAAAGGTGAGACAGACCCAACACCTGAAGAAAAGTTACTCCGGGCTATTTTTGGTGAAAAAGCTGGAGAGGTTAAGGATGCATCAAAAAGAGCAGAGCCTGGAATAAAGGGTGTCGTATTAAAAACTCAGTTATTTGAAAAACAGGCTAAGCGAACGAAAAAAGAAGAGCGTGTGAAGATCCTTGATTTTCAAAAAAAGGCAGGTGAGAGAAAGGTTCTTCTTAAAAGTTCGAGAGATGATAAACTAACTAATTTGCTCAAAGACCAAATATCAAATGGTATAAGGGATTTGTCAACTGGTAAAACATTAATCAAAAAATCTACAAAGCTCACTTTGAAGCGATTAAACAGTTTTGATATGGAGCGATTTGCTCAGGATGAGGCATGGGTTGAAGATAAACGAACCTGGAAAAAAATACAGTCTGTTTGGCGTTCATTTCGTGAAGAGTGGGCCAGCATAGAAACTAAACTGGAGCGAAGGATTTTTAAACTTAGAGTAGGAGATGAACTGCAGCCCGGCATTCTTAAGCTAGCTAAGGTCTTTGTCGCGCAGAAAAGAAAAATTTCTGTAGGTGACAAAATGGCTGGGAGGCACGGAAATAAAGGAATTGTTGCTACGATTGTTCCTGAAGAAGATATGCCTTTTATGGAAGATGGTAATCCAGTTGATATTGTTTTGAATCCCTTAGGCGTTCCTTCGAGGATGAATTTAGGCCAGTTGTATGAAACTATGTTAGGTTGGGTGGGTGAAATGACTGGTAAGAAATTTGCTACGCCTGTTTTTGATGGAGCAACACCTGAAGAGGTTGAGAGCCATTTAAAGGCGGCTGGTCTACCTGTCGAAGGTAAAACAAAACTGATTGATGGTAAAACAGGTGAGTATTTTGATAACCCTGTTACTGTTGGTAATATATACATGATGAAGCTAAGTCATATGGTAGATGATAAGATGCATGCACGTTCTACAGGCCCTTATTCATTGATAACACAGCAGCCCCTTGGTGGTAAGGCACAATTTGGCGGGCAACGCCTTGGTGAAATGGAAGTTTGGGCTCTGCAGGCCTATGGTGCTGCCCACACTCTTCATGAATTATTAACTGTTAAATCCGATGATGTAGAGGGTAGGTCTAAAGTATATAATTCAATTGTAAGAGGTGAGCAGATGCCTAGCTATTCAGCGCCAGAATCTTTCAATGTAATGATTAAAGAATTACAAGGTCTCTGCATCGATGTGGAACTTGATTAACTTAAAGGAGAAATAATTTTGACCTACATTCAAACAAATCCAGTTGATACCTCTAAGGAATATAGTTCGATAACTATTGGTTTATCTTCTCCGGAAAAGATTCTTCAGCGCTCATATGGTGAAGTTTTAAAACCAGAGACAATAAATTACCGTTCTTACAAACCAGAAAAAGATGGTCTCTTTTGTGAAAAAATCTTTGGACCAGTTAAAGATTATGAATGCCATTGTGGAAAGTATAAAGGAATCAGATATCGCGGTATTATCTGCGATAGATGTGGTGTAGAAGTAACGCGCAAGAAAGTACGTCGAGAACGTATGGGGCACATAACCTTAGCAGTACCTGTAGTTCATATATGGTATCTGCGTTCTATACCAAGTAAACTAAGCTATTTAGCTGGTAAGAGTACAAAAGAGTTAGAAAGAGTTATATACTATGAAATGTTCATGGTTGTTGAGCCCGGTAGCAGTGGTCTCGAAAAATTTGAATTGATTGAAGAAGACGAATATCTTGATTATGAAGAGCAGTTTGGCTACATGGCGGTATCTGAAGAGGATCGGGATAATGAAAATTATTTCTATGCTACCATGGGTGGTGAAGCAATGAAAGAGATGCTCTCAAGATTAAATATAATGGAACTAAAAAATGAGCTAGTTGATATTGTTAAAACTTCCAAATCAAAACAAAAGCGTGGAGATGCTCTTAAGCGCCTGAAAGTGGTTCAATCTTTTGTTCCTGATCCAACAAAAAAACGTTTAAATAAGCCTGAATGGATGATTGTGTCAATTTTGCCAGTTATTCCTCCAGAGCTTCGTCCGTTAGTCCCGCTTGAAGGTGGTAGGTTTGCTGCCTCGGATTTGAATGATTTATACAGACGAATAATTATTAGGAATAATCGCTTAAAGCAGTTAATGGAAATCAAGGCACCCGATGTAATCCTAAGAAATGAAAAAAGAATGCTCCAAGAGGCTGTTGATGCTCTATTCGATAATAATAGACGCAAGACTGCTATAAGGAGTGGCTCACGTAGACCATTGAAATCATTATCCGATATGCTTAGAGGTAAAACTGGGCGTTTCAGACAAAATCTACTCGGTAAACGGGTTGATTATTCTGGGCGTTCAGTCATTGTCGTTGGGCCTCAGTTGCATTTGCATGAGTGTGGAATGCCTAAAAATATGGCATTAGAACTATTCAAACCTCACATGATTCATGAGCTTATGGCTAGGGGATATACACAGACTCCTAGAAGTGCGAAATTAATGGTAGAAAATAGAGAGCCTGTTGTTTATAAGGTTCTTGAATATGTTGTGCAAGACCACCCTGTATTGCTTAACCGAGCCCCTACTCTTCATAGGTTGGGTATTCAAGCTTTTCAACCCGTTCTTGTCGATGGAAAAGCAATACAGCTTCACCCTTTAGTTTGCGCTGCATTCAACGCTGATTTTGACGGTGACCAGATGGCAGTTCATGTTCCATTGGCATTAGAGGCTCAAATGGAATCCAGAATGTTAATGCTTTCAAGTCATAATATTCTTCACCCTGCAAATGGACAACCGATCGCAGTTCCATCCCAGGATATGGTTTTAGGATGTTATTATCTCACAAGGCCAAAATCAGGAGATAAGGGAGAAGGTAAAATTTTTGGATCCCTAGAAGAAGGTTTATTGGCTTACGAGAATAAAGCAGTTGGCTTACATTCAATTGTTGACTTGCGTCATAATAATAAGTGGGTCAAAAAAACTACAGTTGGAAGAATTATTTTTAATTCTATTTTACCTGATGGTATAGAGTTTGTCAATGAAATTGTAGGTAAAAAGCAGCTCACTAAAATTGTGAATAACGCATATTTATTATCTGGAAATTATCAAACAGTTACATTTTTAGATCGCTTAAAAGACCTGGGGTTTGGTATGGCTACTGTTAGTGGAGCATCCATAGCGATTAGTGATGTTCTTATTCCAGATGAAAAAGATGAGATTTTGAGTAAAGCTCAGAAAGAGGTAGATGAAATAAAAAACAAGTTCGATCGTCACATATTGACAGACGGTGAGCGCTACAATAAGGTTATAGATATTTGGACTCATACAGCTAATCAAATGGCATTGACTATGATGGGTGCTCTTGAAGAAGACAGGCAAGGATTTAATCCTGTATTTATGATGGCAGACTCGGGCGCAAGAGGCTCCCAGGACCAGATTAAGCAACTAGCAGGCATGAGAGGCCTGATGGCTAAGCCTCAAAAATCAATGAAAGGTGGGGTAGGTGAAATAATCGAATCACCTATTACATCTAACTTTAAAGAAGGTCTATCTGTTTTTGAATACTTCATATCCACTCATGGTGCAAGAAAAGGTTTAGCGGATACTGCTCTTAAAACAGCTGATGCCGGGTATTTAACCCGCAGACTCGTGGATGTCGCACAGGATGTTGTCGCCTATATCACAGATTGTGGAACAATAAATGGGATAGTTATATCAGATTTGAAAGAAGGGGAAAAGATTGTTGAACCTCTTTCAGATCGTATCCTTGGTAGGACTATTTTAGATGATTTTATCATTAAAGGTGAGGTCGTTGTGAAGTCTGGCTCTGTGATAAATGAAGAGCAAGCCGAAAAGATTGGTGATAGTGGAGTTGAAAATGTTCGTATTCGTTCAATTTTAACATGTGAAGCAAAGAGAGGTTGTTGTGCTAAATGTTATGGCTGGGATTTATCAACACATAAATTAGTAGATATTGGTACCGCAGTAGGTATAAGAGCAGCCCAAAGTATTGGAGAGCCTGGCACGCAATTGACCCTTAGAACTTTTCATATTGGAGGTACTGCAACAAGAATTATTGAGCAGTCTGAGATGGTTTCAAAAAGACCAGGGGTAGTTAAGTTTTCTGACAATTATGATTTTGCAGATACATTAGATGAGACGGGGACAAAGGTTACTAGATGCATGGTTCGTCATTCTAAGCTTTTCATCCTTGATAAAGATGGTAATGAGAACGCTAGTTTCAATGTGCCCTATGGCTCTACTGTATTTGTTAAAGACGGAGAAAAAATTGCAGCGAAGACGATTTTAATTAAATGGGACCCCTATACTGATATAATTTTGGCAAGAGAGACAGGCCATGTTTCCTTAAATGATTTTATTGAAGGTGAGACTTTTGCAGTAGAGGCCGTTGAGGGCGGTAAAAAGCAAATGGTCATTGTAGAGGCTCGAGACCGCAGACTGAGTCCACACATAGAGATTGTAAATAAAGATGGTAAGATACTGGCTGGAGGTACAATCCTTCCTGTTAAAGCAACCTTAGTTGTCATTGATAATCAAAAGGTGCAAAGAGGGCAAACTCTCGTTAAAATTCCAAAAGAAGTTGGTAAGTCTAGGGATATTACGGGTGGCTTACCTCGCGTAGCCGAGCTTTTTGAAGCTCGAAAGCCAACACAGCCAGCTGTTATGACTGAGATTAACGGAACTGTTCGTTTTGGAGATACTAAAAGAGGTATTAGAAAAATACATGTAATGGGAGTAGACGGTGAGGAGAGGACATATTCCATACCATATGGTAAACATGTCATAGTGCATGAGGGCGATTTTATTAATGCTGGTACAAATCTTTGTGAAGGTGCCATATCTCCAGGTGATATTCTCCATGTATTAGGTCCAGCAGCAGTTAGGGATTATCTTGTAAACGAGATTCAAGAAGTATATCGTCTACAGGGTGTTAAAATAAATGATAAGCATATTGAAGTCATTGTTAGTCAAATGATGCAGAAAGTGAGTGTCAAAGATCCAGGCGATACTAGATTTCTTGAAGAAGATCGGGTTGCAAAGCGTGAATTCTTTGCTGAAAATGAAAGAATTTCGCAAATGGTAATTGTTAATGAGGTGGGTGATTCAGACCTTGAGAAAGATACTATGATTGACAGAAATGAATTTCTTGATACCAATAAGGATTTGAAAACTGATGGTAAAAAAGTAGCTACATACAAAAAAACAAAACCTGCTACTTTTGAACCAATCCTAATGGGTATTACTAGGGCATCGCTAAATACAGAAAGTTTCATTTCTGCAGCTTCATTTCAAGAAACTACACGAGTTTTGACAGATGCTTCAACTGCGGGCAAGACAGATTATCTGCAAGGATTGAAAGAGAATGTGGCTGTGGGTAGATTGATTCCAGCAGGTACTGGAACGCCAGCCTTCGAAGATCTCGTTGTTGGCATTGATGATTTAGATAGTGATCTAGAAGTCGAGGATGCAGTCGCATGAATGAACTAAAACATTTACAAATGAACGGTACTTTTTTTAGGAAAATTTGTGTAATATTG
>CENP01059204.1_pt1 | contig 11277 bp, 9 predicted proteins | sample 361281 | NCBI WGS metagenome assembly CENP01 (sample SAMEA2591122, study PRJEB7988) | marine metagenome | biome: marine biome (ENVO:00000447); feature: deep chlorophyll maximum layer (ENVO:xxxxxxxx); material: saline water (ENVO:00002010), including plankton (ENVO:xxxxxxxx) | depth 70 m
GACAAAACGCCCATTGGATGCGCTTTTGAGGGGTACCCTTCAAGTATTATCTTGAAATCTTCGTGCACTAAGGTGTGAAACCTTATCTCGTGCTCGAATGAGTCTAATTGTTCTTGGGTTGGTAGTTCACCATATATTAAGAGGTAGCAAACTTCTGTAAATGTAGATTTTGAAGCTAACTCTTCAATAGAGTAACCTCTATGTCTTAATATTCCTTTCTCTCCATCTAAATAGGTTATTTTACTTGTAGTCGCTCCGGTATTCTTATATCCTTTATCTAGTGTTATCAGACCAGTTTCAGAACGGATCTTAGATATATCTATTGCATCTTCATTTTCTGTCCCTGTTAGGACTGGTAATTCTATCTCTTTTCCGTTATATGTTAGTTTTGCAGATTTTGTCATATTAATTATTACCACCAAGAATTAAGGGTAAACCATCTTTGCCACTACCTACGACAACTATTTTAGAGTTAGGAGATTCAGCTAACTTACTAGTAGCCTCAATTCCCCTCATCTTGAGAAGGTTAGGTGTCAAACTGTTATTAATTATTTTGTTGGCGTCAGCTCTACCTTGTGCCTCAATCCTTATCCTTTCAGCTTCACTTTTTTCTCTTTCAAGCCTGTACTGATATGCTAGTGCTTCTTGTTCTTGCTGTAATTTATTTTCGATTGCACCTTTAATCTGAGCAGGTAAAGTAATAGATCTAATTAAAAGAGATTTCATTATAATATTATTACCGGGTTGTCTTAGGACCTCACTAGCTTCTTCTTGAATTAAATTTTCAACCTCAGCTCTCTTTGTAGAATAAATTTCTTCTGCGGTATATCTTCCCATAACATCCCTTACAGTTGATCTAAAGACAGGTCTAACCAGTCTTCTTAAGAAGTCAAACTGATATGTCTCATAGATTTCTCCTACACTATCATAATTTAAGTGAAAGTTCATAGTAACGTCAACATTGATACTTAAACCACTTCCATCAAGCACATCGATTGTCTCCTCAACTAAATTATCGGTAATATCAAACTTATATAAGTCATTCCAAGGAGCCTTGATTCCGAAACCTGGAGTAACCACATTTTCCTTGTCGAGACCTTTTCCAAACTTATAAAAAATCACCGCTCTTTCTGTAGACTCAATCACGTAGAATATACTAGAGGCAAAAGAGAATAAGATTGTGAGACCAAATAATAAAACAACTATAACTGAAACTAATTTAGAACTTTGCATAATATTTTTAATTTTTCCACAAATATAAGTTTATTCGACAATAATAAAAGTATAATTCTTTTTACCCTTTTGAATTAATAAATATTTTTTGAAATGTAGGTTATCAGATATATCATATTGATCATTATTTATTTTTTCTTTGTTTACCATTACACCATTATTTTTAATCATCCTAATTAACTCAGATTTTGATGAAAATATCTTGAATTTACATGATTCCGTTATAATTGTTTTAAAATCATTATTTAAATCAGATTTTTTAATTTTAATACATGGTACTGCTGTTGACAGAGATTCCATCATCTCCTCACTTAAGTCATTAAAATCATCTTTAGTAAACTTTCCAAATAAAATATTAGATGTTGACTTAGCTATTTCAAGTAATTTTCTGTTATGAACAATTTCTGTAATTTCATCAGCTAAAGAGTTTTGTAATATTCTTAGATGAGGTTCTTTTTCATGGTCCTTTATAATATTATCTATTTCAGATTGACTTTTTAAAGAAAATATTTTGAAAAACTTAATTGCATCATTATCCGATACATTAATCCAAAACTGATAAAACTTGTATGGGCTAGTCTTTTTAGGGTCTAACCATACATTACCATCCTCAGTTTTTCCAAATTTTCCTCCGTCAGATTTAGTAATTAGTGGTGTTGTTAATGCATAAGAGTCTCCATTTGAAACTTTCCTTATCAATTCATTTCCAGTTAGTATATTTCCCCATTGATCAGAGCCGCCGAATTGAATTTTTACTTTTTTATTTTTCCATAACCATAGAAAATCAAACCCTTGAATCAGCTGATATGAAAATTCAGTGAATGAGATGCCAGAATCTAAGCGATTTTTTACTGATTCTTTTGACATCATGTAGTTGATGTTAATATGTTTACCTACTTCCCTAAGGAAATCAAGGAGGTTAAAGTCTTCAAACCAAGTTTTATTGTTAACTATTGATGCGCTATTTTCTCCTGTGAAACTTAGAAATTTCTCAAATTGTATTTTTATTTTTTTTTGATTTTCACTAATTGTACTTGAATCTAAAAACTTTCTCTCTTTACTCTTTCCAGAAGGGTCACCAATCATTCCAGTTGCTCCACCAATTAATATAATTGGTGTATGACCATACTTCTGAAAATGAACTAAAGTCATTATTTGAACTAAATTACCGATATGGAGAGAATCAGCAGTTGGATCAAAGCCAATGTATCCTGCAGTTTTATTTTGTGATAGATAGGTGTCTGTTGATGGTGTCATGTCATGAATCATACCTCTCCATTTCAACTCTTCAACAAAATTTTTCATAGGAACCTATTTATGTAAATATTATCATACAATATTATTAAAAACTATTTACTTTTAAAGAATTAAATAATGATAGAATCCTATTCTCAAATTTTTCAGAATTTGAAAAAAGATATTTACTCTAAAATATATCTTTTGATGGGAGAGGAGACTTTTTTTATTGATAAGATTTCAGACTTTATTGAAAATACTTATATAGATAAAAGTCATAGGTCATTTAATCAGGAAATCCACTACGGTAAAGATTCAGATATTGAATCAATAATAGGCTCGTGTAATAGCTTCCCAATGATGTCTGATAAAAAACTAGTAATAGTCAAAGAGGCACAAGAAATGGATTTCTTTAAAAGACCTAACGAAAAGGGTATTCTCCTGTTAAAAAATTACCTTGATAAACCAAATCATTCTACACTTCTAGTTATATGTCATAAAAGTAAATCTATTGATAAGAGAGGAAAACTTTATAAGTCATTTACCAATAATACAATTATTTTAGATTCTACATCAAAAGAAAATAAAGTTTACGATAACCAGTTACCAAACTGGATAAATAATGAGGTATCCCAAAAAGGATATAAAATTGATGATGAATCAGTTTTTCTTATCATTGAGAATGTAGGGAACAACCTGGAGAGGATAAATAATTCTCTAAATAAAATTACTTCGAATAAAGTTGATAATACTATAAAGAAAGAAGATGTATTAAATTTTGTTGGTATAAGTAGAGAATATAATTTCTTTGAATTTCAAGATAGCTTGATAGATAAAGATTCAATTAAATTTTCCAAAATCACCAATTATTTTACATCTAATGAAAATAAATACCCCTTCCAGCAGTTATTGGTATATATGTTTTCTTTTTATTCTAAGATGTTAATTATCAAAAACAATAATCTTAATAATCCGCAAACAATTGCATCATCACTAAGGATCCATCCTTTTGTTGCCAAATCATTTTCAAGAGCGATAAATAGATATTCAGTAAAAAGCTTAAAAAAAATTTTAGCATACTTAAGTGAATTAGATCTTATATCAAAAGGAATAAAACCAATATCATTTGATTATAAATCAATAGTAAGGGAAATGAGTTTTAAACTATTTATAAATAAATGAGAAAAATATTTTTTTTCATTTTCATTTTAATATCACTTAGTGCAAAATCTAATAACGATAAGCTTACAAGATATTTCAAAAATCAACTTTATGATATTTATATAGAGTATTATACTAAAAATTTTAATGAACTCAGTAAAGATAAAATTTATACAAATAATTATTATATCTCAATAATTAAATCAAAGAGAAGTAAAAACTTTAAGCATCAATTTAGAGCAGAGATAGAAAATTATATAAACACAAACCTTTCAGGCTCCATAAAGGATTTAATTTATGCTTATGGGAGGTATGAGTATTCTAATAATAGATTTAAGAACGCAATAAAATTTTTGAGTAAAACTAAGACTAAAGAATCCGATTACTATATTGGCTTATCTTATTATCATACAAAAGATTTTATAAAAGCTGAGGAAATATTATCAAACTCAGAAAAATCAAATGATAATCTCAATTTTATATTAGGAGCGATTTATTATAATTTAGATCGGCTTGAAGAAGCTCTAGGGTATCTTAATAAAGTTTATGACGATAATTACCAATCTAAAATACTTCCTTTTTTGATAAGCATTAACTTTATAAAAGAAGATTATGAGAAGGTTTTAGAATACGAATCTTCTTTAGATGATTATACAGATAATTTAGATTACTGTCTTTTTTTTATTGGTAAATCGAATCTATTTAAAAATAATTATAGTAAATCAATAACTAATTTTTTAAATATTAAAAATGAAATAGATAGAGGGGACGAAATAAAATATTTACTTGCTTACTCTTATTATAAAAATAATAATCTAGATAAAGCCAAAATTTTATTCAATCAAATATTAACCACTAAGAATAAGTACATTCAACTAGCATCTTATTATTTAGGATCAATCTTCTACAAAGAAGATAATTTTAATATAGCTAAGAATTATTTCTATGCTGCCTACAGAGAAAATAAAGATGACGTATTTACAAGAAACTCACTCTTAAATTATTCTAAGTGTTTATATGAAATTGGAAATTACGATTTATCTATCACAACTCTTAATAAATTAAAATTTGAATTCCCTGATTACAAATCAGATGAGATCAATAAATTAATTAGTGAGAATTACTTTCTTACTAATGATTATAATAAGATCATAAATTATTTGTCTAACCAGACAGATATATCATCCGAAGAAAAAGAAAAGTTTCAATTTATAACTTATCAAAGAGGAGTAAATGAATTTAATAAAGGGGAATTTAAGAATGCAATAAATTACTTTAACTTATCAAATAAATATAAATATAATAACCAAATATACTCAAAGGCTTTATTTAATATATCAGAGGCCTACTTTGTAACAAATCAATATTCAAAATCAAAAAAAGAACTATTGAAGCTATTTGGTATAAATAATCTTGATAGTGAGATTAAATCAAAAGCATTTAGGTCAATGGGTTATACTCTTTTCAATATGATAGATTATAAAAACTCTGCTATTTATTTCGATAATTATCTAAAAAGTAAAAAAATAAATAGTACAGAAAGCATAAATAACGAAGACTTAGATATTTTTATAAGACTAGCTGATTCTTATTATGCATCAAAAAATTACAGAAAAGCTCTAAATATTTATAATAAAGTAATTGATAGTGAGTACTTAGATAAAAATTATTTGACGTATCAAGTCGCTTTATGTTATTATGGTTTAAATGAATTCAGAAAATCATTTGAGTATTTAGATAAGGTAATTAACAACTCAAATAAATCGTTAACAGACGACGCGATTTTTAGGAAAGCTCAAATATATTTTGAAACCTCTGAGTTTGATAAGTCAATAGAATATTACACTCAAATAATTGAAAAAATAAAATACAGTAAGTATGTACCTTATTCTTATCTAAATAGAGCAACCTCATATTTTAATCTTAAATCCTATGACCAGGCAGAAAAAGATTTTCTTTTTATCCTTAATAAAATTGATAGTAAGAATATTCAGGGAGAAGCTTTACTTGGGATGCAAAAAATAGTATCGTTTACTAATAATTTTTCTCTTTTAAATAAACAAATATCTGATTTTCGATCTAAGTACCCTGACAGTGATAATATCCAAAATATTGAATATGAAAATATCAGAAACCTATATTTTAATCAGAAATACGATGACTTAATAAATCAAGTTAATTCTCTAGACTCTTTAGGAAAGATGATAATTAATAGAAATGAAATTGACTATTATCTTGCAGAGTCATACTTTAAAACTAATAATTATAAAAACGCTGAAATTATATATGTGAATATTTCGGATAGTATAAACTCAAAATACTATTCCAGATCATTAAATAGACTAGCTTCGATTAACTTAAGGCTTGAAAATTACCAGAAATCAATAAATTATTATAAGAATCTTCAAAATGTTAGTAAAAATAATCGAGAGAGGGTAGAATCATTTATAGGTATTCTATCAAATTATTTTTATCTGAAAAATTATGATTCTGTGTTCTACTATTCTAATAGGGTTAATGATTTTGAAAAAATTTCATTTAATAATAGAAATAAAATTAATCTAATAAGTGCTAAATCATTTTTAGAAAATGATAACACTTCTTCAGCAATAGATATGTTATTAAATACAATAAATCTTGTTAAAGATGAAAGTGCTGCAGAAGCTAACCTAATTCTAGCACAGATTTTTTTTAATAATGGTCAAAATAATCAGGCATTAGAAACTTTATACTCATTAAATCAAAATTTTCAAGGCTACCCATATTGGACAGGTAAAAGTTATATTTTAATTGCTGAGATATTTTTATCAGAAGATGATAAATTTCAAGCAGAAGCCACTTTATCATCAATAATAGAAAACACATCAATTGAGGAAGTAAAGACTGAAGCCTTATCACTTCTTAAGAAAATAAATTATGATGAAGAATCTTTGTAGCATACTTATAATTTTATTTTTTTCTACCAATATTTTTTCTCAAAACAGTGAGGGAGAGATAGAGGATGCTCAAATATTAATTGAGAAAAATAACCAAATAATTCTACAAAAGTCAGATAAAAAAATAGATAGAATAGACCTTGAAACTAATAATTTTAAAAAGAAAAGTACGTCTTTCGATTTAATTGACAGCATATTTTTAAAGGATAATAGAAAAATTGATAAGGTGGTGAGGAAGGAGGAAGTTAAACAAATTATAGTACCAACTAAGCTAACATTATTAGGTGGAAACTATAAAGGGTTTTTATTTAATTTTAATCCAAGTTTCAGTGTTAATGATAAGTTATCTATTTTTTCTGACTTCTTCATTAAATCTAATTCTAAAGGGTCTTTAAATAATCAGTTATCTCAAAATAAACTATTTGATAATAACTTATCTCTTAACTACAAGCTTTCTAATTATAGCTCTGTTAACACAAATCTATCTTATAAAAATACATCCAGAGGTTTCTATGGTTTTAGAAATAGAATTAATGTTTCAGGAAATTTATTTAATGATTTAAAAACAAGAAATAATATCTTTGATTATAATTTTAATTGGAGAAGATATAAAGAAAGCTTTGAATACAGAGTATCTATTTCAGGTAAAAATTACAGAGAAAACTCCTATTTAAATTTAGGTGATAACAGCCTAAAAATTAACGGAAATATTTCCTTTCTAAGAAAAAAAATAAAAATTTCATTTAATCCCTCTAATAAACTTTATGAACTTGGTGATTATTCTGAAAATCAATCAAAACATCAATATCACATAAAATTAAGATCATTGGAATTACCTTTATTAATAAATATTTACGGTAAAAATTTCACATTTGGAATTGGAGGAAAGTATTCATCATTAAGTAAAGAGTTAAAAGAAATAGAAGTTTATAACGGATTTTATCCTGAAATGAACTTCTCATATGCTTTTAAAAATTTATCTTTTTCATTAGATATTAAAAAGGATATTTATTTTGATGAGTACTATGAAAGAATCGAGAATTTTACTTATTTGTATGGCCCATCTATTTACAATGAAATATCAAAAAATGATATCAATTTAAATATTAATTCAAAAATAAATTATCAGCTTTCAAGTAAGAGTTACGTTGAGTTTGAATATAATAGGCTAGACATAACAGGGAGATTAAAATATAAAATTTATGATGGAGATAATAGACCTGATGATCTTAATTTCCCTATATATTTATATTCTCTGTTTAGATTTGGAGATCAAGAAATAATTAACAATTTTAAAATAAAGGGAAATTTTATTTTATCTGATAAAATAATTAGCCAGATTAAATTTGAGTATAGTAACTATGATATAACAGAAACATTTGTTCCAGAATATAAAATAGACATTCAAAGTATATATGAGTCAAATAATTTTGATGTTAGGTTTGGCTTGAGCATGTTCCTTGAGAATCATGGAATTACTTTCAGTAATGAATCATTTGATATGGATTCTTTTATTAACCTTAAATTACACTCAAAATATCATATATCAGAAAAGTTATCGATACATCTTAATATAGATAATATTCTAAACCATTATAATGAAATTTATTTTATGTATCCTGAATTAGGAACTAATTTGTTATCTGGCTTAACTTGGAAATTCTAATATGAAAAAGGATAATGACTTTGGATTAAGAGAGATTGATTTAAAGAAACGTAAGATTAATAGAAATAAAAAACCAGTAATTTTTTTTTTAATTCTAATAGTATCACTCGGAATTTGTTTTCATTATTTTAAGGATATAGATAAATTTAATAGTTTAACATCGTCTGAATTAAGTAATAATAAAAATTATATAATTGATTCTTTAAAATCTAAAAATTTATATTCAAAGAATATTCAATTATCTGATACTTTAAATTCACAAAAAGAAATTGATAGTCTAAGTATTGATTCTATTAATCTTTCAATAAAATTTAATAAAGAAATTATAGAATTAGATTCTTTAACTGGAAATTATTTTATTATTGAAGGAAGCTTTTCAAATTATAATCTATCTTTAAATAGAGCTAAGTATTTATTAAATAGTGGATATCAACCAATAATTATCATCCCAAAAAATAATAATATGTATAGGGTTGCAGTTGATATGTATGTAGACTTAGAAGATGCTAAAGAAAGCTTGGAAGCATATAAAAATAAATTAAATAATAAATTATGGATTTTGAGATATTAATTTTACAAATTATAAATGGGTCTGACTCAAGTGTTGTAATTAACTCTCCTCAAGAAATTACTGTTCTTGAACTATTATTTAAAGGGGGTTTTATGATGATACCCCTTCTGGTTTTATTTTTTTTTACTATATACATATTTATTGAAAAAATATTGATAATAAATAGAGAATCTAAATCACCTAAAAATTTTAATGAAGAGATAATTAATAGAATTAAAAATGATGATATTAATGGTGCAAAATTGATATGCGAAGATATTAACAACCCAGTCTCTAGAATGATTTTAAAGGGTTTAGATAAGCTTCACACAAACCTTAAAAATATAGAAACCTCTATTGAAAATGTTGGGAAGATAGAAATATATAACCTTGAAAAAAAATTAAGTATGCTTGCAACCATATCAGGTGCTGCACCAATGATAGGGTTTTTAGGAACTGTAACCGGTATGATTCAAGCATTTATATCAATAGCTGAGGAGGAGGGTGCTGTGAGTCCAAAATTATTATCTAGTGGAATTTATGAAGCAATGTTAACAACAGCTGCTGGTCTATTTGTTGGAATTATTGCTTATTTGGCATATAATTATCTCGTGACAAGGGTTGAGAAGCTTATTCATAATATGGAATACACGACAATTGAATTTATAGAAATACTTCAACTAAAAAAATGAATTTAAGGTCAACTAATAAGATTAATTCAACATTTAGCATGTCTTCTATGACTGATATAATTTTTTTGCTTCTTATTTTTTTTATGCTAACAGCGTCATTTGTAACTCCTTCAGGATTACCAGTAAATCTTCCCTCTAGTAAGTCATCTACAATATCTATTCAGAAAGTTTCTGTAACTATTACAAAAGATTTAAAATACTTTGTTAATGATAAAGAATCTGATGAAAATCTATTAGAAGCACACATCAGAGATGCTATTGGAAATGATGAGGGACTCGTAGTGCTACACTGTGATAAAGATGTTCCTGTAGAAAAATTAGTTAATGTTGCCGGTATTGCTACATCTCTTGAAGCTAAAGTAACGATAGCTACAATCCCTAAAAAATAGACATTAATTATGGATAATAAGAATATTGAGAGAAAAGCCTTATACTTAACTGTCTTAAGTAATTTTCTTTTCTTTCTACTTTTAATGATTATAGTAGCCTGGAAAGAAACTTACCCCCCACCTGAAGAGTATGGTATAGAAATAGGAACAGAGATTGATTCAAATGATGACTCTGATGATATAAATGAAAATTCAGAAACAGATGATGAAACTGAATTAGATGAAGAAGTAATAGAGGAGACTCAAGAAAGTAATAATGAAGAGATAAATAATAACAAGGATATAAAAACTATTCAAGATGAAGTAATTGAAAATGAAGAAGAAATTATAACTGAATTAGAGGAAAGTGTACTTATTGAATATAAAGATAAATTAATCGAATCAAATGAAAACGATTTACCTAAAGAAAAAACTGATGATGAAGTACTTGTTGATGGAGAAAAGAAAATAGAAGAGAGAGCTATTTATAGTAATTCATCATCTTTGTCATCAAAGGGATCCTCTCTAGACATGCAAGGTTGGACATGGGATTTTGCACCAAAACCAGATGATAAAAGTACAGAAGGTGGAAGAATTGTTTTTGAGATTATTGTCGACTACTACGGAGAAATAATTGGATTAAAGACTCTTGAGACAACATTAAGTCCAATGGTAGAAAATATCTATAGAGAAGAAATTCTAAAACTAACTTTTAGTCCAACTAATAACGAAAATCCGGCAGAACTATCTAAAGGAAAAATTACCTTTATTATAAAAAATAATTGATTAATCTTTTTAGCTCATGACTTATAATGAAGCAATTGATTTTTTATTTAATTCAATAAATTCATATCATAATCAAGGATCTAAAGCAATAAGACCTGGATTAAAAAATATTATATCCTTATGTAATCATTTAAAAAATCCTCAAAACTTTTTTAAAATTATTCATGTAGGAGGAACTAACGGAAAGGGCTCATCAGCATACGGCATATCAAATATACTTATCCATAATAAACTTTCTGTTGGATTATTCACATCACCACATATTCATGATTTCAGAGAGAGAATTCAAGTTGATGGTAGTCATATAGACAAAGCGTTTGTAGTTGATTTTATAAATTCTAATAAAAAAATAATTGATAAAATAAGTCCTTCTTTTTTTGAACTTACAACCGCAATGGCATTAAAATATTTTCAACAAAAATGCGTCGATATTGCTGTAATAGAAGTAGGATTAGGTGGCAGATTAGATAGTACTAACATCGTTGATTCTGATGTTGTATTAATAACTAATATAGGCTACGATCACCAAAATATTTTAGGTCATTCACTTTATGATATCGCAAAGGAAAAAGCTGGAATAATTAAAGAAAAATCAATTTTTATAAAAGGGGAGAGGCAGGATGAAATTGATCATATATTTTTTAAAAAT
>CENP01238101.1_pt1 | contig 11275 bp, 10 predicted proteins | sample 361281 | NCBI WGS metagenome assembly CENP01 (sample SAMEA2591122, study PRJEB7988) | marine metagenome | biome: marine biome (ENVO:00000447); feature: deep chlorophyll maximum layer (ENVO:xxxxxxxx); material: saline water (ENVO:00002010), including plankton (ENVO:xxxxxxxx) | depth 70 m
TCAATTAAAAATGTTAAAGGTGATATTTCCTATTCGTGGCTTGAACTTGACAAGGCTAAAATGAAAGGATCATTTATTGCTGTTCCAGATAGGGAAGAAATGCTGTTAACCGTAAATGAGCAATTAGTAGTTGAGCTTTACTCAAAATAAAAAAATAAGGTTATTAATCCAATGTCAAAAAAAGAATATAAATTAAAAATTAAAACTGAAAAAGATTCACTTACTGATACTTATGGTAAATTTGTTCTTCAACCACTGGAAAGAGGGTATGCTGTAACAGTAGGAAACGCTTTAAGGAGAGTGCTCTTAACCAGCTTGCCTGGAGCTGCAATAACAAATGTAAAAGTAGACGGTGTTTTGCATGAATTTTCAACTATTCCTGGCGTCAAAGACGACATGGCTGATATTATTCAAAATTTAAAGAGTGTTAGATTTAAACTTTCAGATTCTGATGTAGATAACGTTAAAGTGTCTCTTAAGGGTAAAAAAGTATTTACAGCTGCTGAGATACAAAAGGCTACCGATCAATTTGAGGTCTTAAATCAAGATCAGTATATTACCGAAGTTAATACAAATGGAAAGTTTGAGATTGAATTAAGAATTGGTGTAGGAAAAGGATATGTTCCTTCAGAAGAAAATGAACTTCCTAATGCTCCAATTGGAACGTTAGCCATGGATAGTATTTTTAACCCAGTAACAAAAGTAACTTACAATGTACAACCTGTGCCAGGAGCAAAAGATCCTATCGAAATACTTTCTGTAGAGGTTGAAACCGATGGTTCGGTAACTCCGCAGGACGCTATAAGTTACTCAGCAACTGTACTCATGGATCATCTAAAGCTTGTTGAGGCAATAGCAAAACCTGAAGTTCTTGAAGTTACTGAGAAAATCAGTGAAGAAATTATAAAAGTAAGGAACCTGCTTAATCTTACAATTGATGAGATGGAACTTTCTGTTAGAAGTCATAACTGTTTGCAAGCAGCAGGCATAAAACATATCTATGAGCTTGTAAGCAAAGAAGAAAGTGAAATGCTTAAATATAAAAATTTTGGGAGAAAATCGCTTACAGAACTTGTAGAAAAGTTAGACGATATGGGGATTAGTTTTGGTATGGATGTAGATAAGTATCTTAAGCTTGAAGTTTAAAAATTATGAGACATCAAAAAAAAGGTAGAAAGCTCGGTGTAAACCCTTCTCATAGAAAAGCTATGTTGCGTAATCTTGCATCAAATTTGATCAAGCATAAACGCATTCAAACCACTGATTCTAGAGCAAAAGAGTTGCGTACTTTTATAGAGCCATTAATCACAAAAGCTAAAAAAGCTGATTTAAATTCCACTAGACAGATTCTTAAAAAACTACCTTTTAAAGATGATGTGTACACACTTGTACATGAAATTGCACCCCAATATATTGACCGAAATGGTGGATACACACGCATCCTAAAACGCGGATACAGAGACAATGATAGGGCTTCCGTTTCTATAATCGAATTCGTTGAGTCTTCTTCAGTGGAAAAAGCTGAAGTTGTTGAACCTGAAAAATAAATTTGACCGCTAAGCATTTTTTTATTTCCATGAAGGCAATATTCATTATTGCCTTTCTTTTTATTACGTCAGATACACTTCTCTCACAAAGTTCAATTTTTAAAGATCGATACCTTTGGGTTGTAAGAACATCAATGGTTTCAAAGAAAAATATTGATGATATGATTCAATTTGCAGTTCTTAATCGATTCAATAATATCGTTGTCCAGGTACGAGGTCGAGGCGATGCTTTTTATAATTCAAAATTCGTACCAAAATCATCATTAATTAAAGAACAAGACTTGGACCCGCTTGCATATTTATTACCAATGGCAAAAGAAAAAGGCTTAAAGGTTCATGTCTGGGTAAATACTTATCTTTTATGGTCGTCAGGTGTCAAGCCGATTCAAAGTGATCATATCATCAATTCTAAAATTGAATGGTTAGACCACAATCAAATTCAACAAAGATCAATTAAAGAAACTTTGTTAGATAATAGAAATAAAAAAAATGGTTTTGAAGGGGCTTACTTGTCTCCTGGGCACCCAAAGGTTAATTTATACTTACTTAAAGTATTCAAAGAGCTTGTTATTAATTATGATATTGACGGTTTACATCTTGATTATATAAGATTGCATGACCAAGGATATGGAATGAATCCTTATGCAATAGCAAATTTTAGAAAATATAATAAAAAAAATGTGAATATAGATTTATCTAGCCTTGATAAGTATTCAAATTCACAATGGAATGATTTTTTACGAAAATCTATTACAGAGCTTGTCAGTGATGCCAAGGATATGATAACGCTTACTAAGCCAAAAATTGAACTGACAGCTGCTGTTAAACCTAATCTTTATGAGGCCAGAGAAAGATTTTCTCAGGAATGGGATGTATGGTTAGTAGCAGGATATCTTGACAAGGCATTTGTTATGAATTATGCATCCGATCTGAAGGTTTTTGCAAAAAATATTGATGTTATGTACGATAATCTACCTAAAAAATATAGAGATAGAATTGTCGTTGGAATAGCTACTTACAATCAATCATCTGATGAGGCTTTAACAAAAGTTAAATATGCTAAAGTAACACGCTTTTCATCCATAGCATTTTTCTCCTATAATTCTCTTGCTCAAAGCAAAGCTTATTTTAAAAAAATCAAAAATTATATTTATAAATAATTTTTTGTTTAATATCTTTATATTATTTTTAACTCATACAGGGTCTTATTAGCAACATGTCCAAAAACAATATTTCTTCGCCAGTTGGCAGCAAAATTATTTGTAAAAATTGGCAAATAGAAGCTCCCTACAGGATGATTCAAAACAACTTAGATCCTAATGTTGCTGAAAATCCCGATGAGCTTGTTGTGTATGGAGGTAAGGGCAAAGCAGCTAGAAACTGGGATTCGTATAAGACTATCCTAAAAACACTTGAGAGGCTTAATGAGGATGAGACACTTATAATTCAGTCTGGTAAGCCAGTAGGAGTTTTACGTACACACCTTTCATCGCCTAGGGTTTTAATCGCTAACTCAAACCTTGTTCCAGAGTGGGCTTCATGGAGCCACTTTAATGAGCTGGATAAAGAAGGTTTGATGATGTATGGTCAAATGACAGCAGGGTCATGGATATATATAGGAACCCAAGGTATTCTTCAAGGGACTTACGAAACATTTGCTTCAGCTGCAAAAAAACATTACGGTTCGGATTTGACTGGAAAAATTGTGGTAACATCGGGCCTAGGGGGTATGGGTGGAGCTCAACCTCTAGCTGTTAAAATGAATAATGGAATTGCTATATGCATTGAGGTTGATCCAGTTCGAATTAGAAGGCGTATAGAAACTAGATATTTAGATATATCTGTACAAACATTAGATGAGGCTATTATTGCTGCTAAAAATGCTAAATCTAAGAAAAAAGCTATATCTATCGGTCTTATTGGAAATGCTGCTGAAATACTACCAAATATGATCAAAATAGGCTTTGTTCCAGATATGATTACCGATCAAACGTCTGCCCATGATGAATTGGATGGCTATGTTCCTACTGGTATTGCGTTTGAAAGCGTAGATCAATTTCGAAAGTCTGATCCTGAAAAATATGCCTCGGAATCTTTTAGGTCTATGATTACTCACTGCGAGGCGATGATTAAATTACAAAAGAAAGGTTCAGTAGCTTTTGATTACGGCAATAATTTAAGAGGGCAAGCAAAAAAAGCAGGTCTAAAAAATGCATTTGACTTTCCAGGCTTCATCCCGGAATACATTCGACCATTGTTTTGCGAGGGCAAGGGGCCGTTTAGATGGGTGGCATTGTCTGGTGACCCTGAAGATATATTTAAAACAGATAATGCCGTTTTAGAAATGTTTCCAGATGACAGAGTTTTATCTAATTGGATAAACATGGCACGCGATCAGGTTCAATTTCAAGGCCTGCCATCACGCATATGTTGGCTTGGTTATGGTCAAAGGGCCAAGTTTGGAATAAAATTGAATGAGATGGTTGCTTCGGGTGAATTAAAAGCACCCATTGTAATCGGTAGAGACCACCTTGATTGTGGGTCTGTTGCATCACCTTTTAGAGAAACAGAGTCGATGAAAGACGGTTCAGACGCAGTAGCGGATTGGCCACTATTAAACGCATTATTAAGTACTGCTAGTGGATCTACCTGGGTGTCTATTCATCAGGGAGGTGGAGTAGGTATGGGCCTATCTGTTCATTCAGGACAAGTGATTTGTGTCGACGGTTCTGAAGAGATGTCTATCAGAGCAAAGAGAGTTCTAACTAATGATCCTGCTACAGGCATTATTCGCCATGCTGACGCTGGATATGAGGATGCTATTGATAATGCAATTAAATGGGGTGTAGATATCCCATCTTTAAAATGAATCATTCCATCAAGCTCGAGAACATAGGCTGCCTAATTACTGAAAGCGCCTCCGGTTTCGATTATAATAATAATACCTCCCTTGTATTAGAGGGTGATTGTATTCAATCTATTGGTTCGGGTAGTGGGGATACTATTATAGATTGCAAAGGGAAATTGGTGACTCCAGGCTTTGTTGATTCGCACACGCATCTCATTTTTAATAATTTAAGAACCGAAGAACATCGATTGAGACTTTCTGGTGCGACCTATGAAGAAATTGCTAATAATCGTGGAGGAATTGTTTCTAGTGTTGAGAGTGTTCAATCCGCAACGCCTAAAGACCTTTTTGACATGGCTATCCCAAGACTTGATCGCTTCATATCAATGGGAACAACTACAATTGAAGCAAAATCAGGTTATGGCCTAACGACCGAATCAGAGCTAAAATCTCTTAAAGTCATCAGCAATTTGTCAGAAAAGCATGCAATTGATATCATACCCACATTTATGGGTGCACATGCATTTCCAGTTGAATATGAAGATAAAAAAGAGGATTATGTAGATTTGGTGATCAATGAAATGATTCCGGAAGTAGAAAATCAGGGAATTGCTAAATTTATAGATGTTTTTTGCGAGGAAGGATATTTTGATATTGATCAATCGAAACGTATTCTAAAGGCGGGTATATCTGCAGGCCTAAAACCTAGGGTGCATGCGGACGAATTTTATAATTTTGGTGCAAGCTTGATGGCGGGAGAGATGGGTGCGGTATCAGCAGATCATTTAATGAAAATCGATGAAAAAGGCATAATGTCCTTAAAAAATAATAAGGTAGTCGCAACATTATTACCTGGAACAACTTTTTTTCTAAATAAAGATTCCTATGCTCCAGCAAGAAAACTTATTGATGAGGATATTATTGTGGCTTTAGCTACAGATTTCAATCCAGGCAGCTGCCATATTCAATCTATGCCATTTATCATTACATTGGCTGTTATGAAATTGCAAATGACAGTGGAGGAAGCCTTCTTAGCAGCCACATTCAATGGAGCCAAGGCTCTTGGTCTACAAAATGAAATTGGATCTATTGCTGTCGGGAAAAAAGCCGATCTTATTGTTTGGGATATTGCGAACCTATCAGAGATTCCATACTACGTTTCTAATCATCCAATTCGCCATGTAATAAAAAATGGCAAATTAGTATTTGGCTCTTGACAGCGAGACAGCATGTCTTGTAAAATCAACCTTAACTTTAATTAATATTTGGTAAGAAGAATGTCTCTTAGAAAAATTGTAGCTATTTCAGCCCTATTAATCTTTTCATCCCAGTTTGCGTGGGCAAATTATGCCTTTTATCGTCAAATCGTAAATACTTGCAAATTGTATAGAATGCCGGTAGATGAAAAGAAGATGGTTTTAACTAAAAATGATGATGGCTCTTATCACTTCTCAATAGAGATGAAAGCAAAGCTTCGAAATGACTTTGAAACACCAATGCTTGTTGCATTTATATCTGTTGGTCAAGCAATTAGCCATCAAGAAAGCTTCGCAAAGAAAAAACAAAATTTTAAACCTGTGATTCCAAAGAATACTGAGGTAACAGTTATTACCTCAATTTCCAGAGAAGGTCTAGTGATTTCTGCCAAAGCGTCACCAGACCAAATTAAAAAGCTAGCACAGGGACAATTAGACCCAGCAAGCTTTATGAGATTAATTAAAGATTCAATTCAAACATTATAACTAAGGAGTAAGAATGTTAGATCCAATGAGTTTAGAAGGTATGTTCGCACAATATGGACGATCATTATTATGGGCAATTACAGCAGCTGTAGGTTTTGGTCTTGGTGTCGGTATATCTTTAAAAGTATTTGATTGGTTGTCATCTGATATTGATGAATGGGAAGAAATAAAGAAGGGCAATATAGGCGTTTCTTTGATCTTTGTTTCATTGATTGTTATGGTGGGGCTGATAGTACATAAGGTCATCTAATTAATAGGAAAAAATAAATAAAAAAGGCCTCATTATGGGGCCTTTTTTATTTAAGATAACCTACAATTTTCTCTAAGTATTTTTTATCTGTAAGGTCAAATTGACTTTCAAGTCGACCATCTATATCAAGCACTCCAATTAACTTATCTTTCGAAAATACCGGTATCACTATTTCTGAAATGGTCTGATCATCGCAAGATATATATCCGTCAAAATTATTAACATTATCTACAATTATAGACTTTCTTTGTCTAGCTGACATTCCACATACCCCATTGGAGAATTTTATTTGAGCGCATGGGACTATTGAGCTTTGATATGGACCAATTTCTAATAATTTTTCATCCACAGCTCTATAAAAACCGCAAAAAATCCAATCAGGAAATTTATTTGACAGGGTAGAAGCTATTATAGACATCTTTGCTGTCCTATCAATAGCATATCCTTGAAAATAATGTGAAAGATCATTAATAACCTTTTCATATATTAAAACTTTATCCATATAGTAAATTTATTAAAATTATTACAAATGATCCAGTTAGGTTGGCTGTGAAATTTACCAGATTATTATCAATCCATTTAAATCCAGAAATTAAAGTGTTCTCCACGTCATATTGGAATCGCTCCTCAACAACTACGTTAGATTTAGTGCAGTAAAACTTTCCCTGCAGAAAGCGACCAAGAATACTGTCAGTTAATGAGCCTATGCATCCTGCAAAAGCTATTAGTGCTATCGAATGATCGATTTCTAATGTATAGTAGGATATTAATCCTATAAACAATGCTCCCATTATTGATCCAAAAGTACCCAAAATAGACACAGATCCTGATGCGCCTTTATCTACTTGGTTAGCTGTGAATATTAGGTATGGTCTTTTTTTGGATAGAAAACCAATTTCAGTGGCCCAAGTATCTGCAGTTGAAGCTGATAATGCACCAAAGAAACCCAATAGAAATATCTGATCTTTAAAGAAAAAATAACTTAAGGCGAAAAAAGTCGGCACACCCCCATTGGCTAGTATCTGTAATACATCCCTTTTTGACGAAGACTTATCTTTTATTGCAGACAGTAAAGACGAGCTAATAAAGAAGAATACTAGAGGAGATATCAATAACCATCCACCAGAACCAAATATTAATATGCCTATCAAAAAACCACCCAATGCACCGCTAAAACTCACGGATTGGAGTTGTCTAGCGATTGAAAAAATGCCAATGGATAAAATAGTCCATAACAATAAATGAGTGAGGTTTCCATGTGTATAATTAATTAAAAATATCTCATAGGAAAAAAAAGTTATTAAAGGAATAGTGAGGTTGTCAGATCCATTATGCGACAGCATTTCTGAAAGAGAAGCGCATATGGATGTAAAGAGTGCTAGCCCTATTAGTATATGGAATGGAAGATAAAAATTAGCATTGAATAGCCTAGCCATTGTATCGGTCCCAAGGGCTACCAAAAGGAAGCTAACGGAAAACATCGCGATTGAGCCCTCAACAGATTTTTTATCCTTCCAGGGATAAAAGTGATTCCTTGATTTTGATCCAACAATAGATGCTATTGGATCAGCGAATGTGAGCACACTAACTGCAATAAAAAACGATATAGGCTTATCCCAAAAGAATAAAGAAAGAATTAATACTGATACAGGAAAATAAATTGTCCCAAGGCTTTTTCTTTTAACCGCATTCATGCTTTTAGCTGAATCAATTTTATATAGAAATGTGTTAACTGCAATAAAAACTAAACATAATAGTATTAGTTGAATATTTACTTTAAATAAAAATGGGCACAATGAAACAACTATACCAACGGAAATATGGATAAAATTCCTAGTAGAGTTTGCAGGCTTATTTAATCGTACTCTTATAAGCTCTGCGACTCCAAGAATGGTAAAAATCCCAAATAATATTATTCCAAAAAGTGTCCAAGCAGTGATGTTAAGCTCGCTAAGTTCGATACTAATTATTTAATTTTATTTCCTTCTCTATCCAGCATAATTGGGTTTCCATAACCCAGCTCCTTAATTCTACTCAATTGTGTTTTTGCATCACCGGCTACAACAAAATACATTTTATCTGCATTAAACTGTGATTCCGCAATTGATTGAGCCTCTTCAAGGCTCATTGATGTTAATACATCCTGCTGTCTTTGTATATAGGTATCTGGAAAATTAAATTTGCTAATAGTATCAAGCATGTTTAATAGGCTTCCTAGTCTTTCAAATCGTAACGCATTCTGTTTGATCAGCTTGTTTTTAGTAAGCTCTAGGTCCTCACTATTGTATGATTTAGCATAACCGTTAATTATGTTTTTGAATATCTCAAGCGATTCAAGCGTAACATTGCTTCTAACTTGTGAATAAGCGTAGAACGGAGTTTGATATGAATTTTCTCTGAAAAAAGATCCTGCGCCGTAAGTATATCCTTTTTCAAGTCTAAGCGTTCGCATTAACCTGGCTTCCATTCCTCCACCAAGCCTATTATTAACAACACTATACTTATAAAGTTCAGGATTTCCACCTGGTATACTTAGAGAACCAAGAGTAATAGCGGACTGCTTTGCCCCTGGAATATCTATGAAATAGACTTTTGCGCGTGTTGGGGGCTTGGATGTTTTGATCTCAGGTATTTCAACATTGCTACCAATCCAATTTTTTGACAACTGCTGCAGCGATTTTTCAATTGTGCTTTGTGTCATTTTTCCAGCAACATGAAAATGTGATACTTGAGGTGAAATATTTTCTTTAAAATAACTTTTAATGTCATTCATTGTAATCGATTCAACACTTTTTTCAGTACCACCTACAGGAGTTGATGCTGGGTGGTCTTTTCCATAGAGTTGTTTTGACAAAGCATTGAATGCAACGGATTGTGCGCTGGTTTTTCGTTGCTTGATAATGTTAAGCCTTCGATTTTTGACGATTTCAAAAGACTTTTCATCCCATCGAGGCTCTGTTAGCATTTCGGTAACAAGCGCAACTGTTTTATCTAAGTTTCTTTCAAGTGTATTTCCAGATACATACATCCCTTCTAATCCAGCAGAAAAAGAAATTGAAGAACCTAGTAGATCGATTGCAGCTTCTAGCTCAGCTGGTGTTTTAGTTTTAGTCCCTTCTTTTAGCATTGCCCCAAGGATCAATGCGGTACCTTCTTTTCCTTTTGAATCAAGAGCTTGTCCTCCATCAATTCGCATTGAGAATTGGACAAGTGGTAATTCGTTATTTTCAATTCCATAAAGCTTAATACCATTTGACAGTCTGCTTCTCCATACCTCAGGAACTTTTAAAAGGGGTAATTCACCTAAAGCTGGCTCGGAGCGGTCATGAACCGTAGGAGTTTTTTCAAAATCTGAACTTTTTTCGCCGTATTTCATTTGAAATTGCTTTTCAGCACCTTGAATAACTTTCTCTTCTTTTATGTAAGCTTCTTCAGAGCCTGATAGAACGAGATCCGGTTGGGCTTCAGGTACAACGCTAAGATAAACAGCATTCTTATTTCTTATATATTTATTATATACTCTCTGTACGTCTTCCTTGGTAACGCTGAGTATATTTTTTATGTCTTGGCCAATAAAGCCGGGGTCACCTGCATATTCGTTATAAAGCCCAAGTTGAAGCGCTTTATTCAAATTGCTTGAAATTCCATTATAAAACGCGGTTTCTTGACCAGCTTTAATACGACGTAAATCATTATCATTAATGCCTTCATTTTCGAAATTATTTAGAGCGGTATTTATTGCGCTGCTAACATCATCAAGATTCACGTTGGGATTAGTTCGGACTCGCATAGTGAATTCTCCTGAAATTTCTGATGAATAATTAGAGGCAGAAGCGGATGGAGCTATTTGTTGATTTTCAACAATTTCTTTATAAAAGGGTGAATTTTTACCATCCGATAAAAGATCAGCTAAAGTGTTCAAAGCATACGCATCTGGGTGATAGTTTTGAACGGTAGGAAAGACAATTCTTAGCTCTGGAAGCTTTGCAAATTTATCAAGATGGTATAGTTTTTTTGATTTCTCCAAAGAAACAAGCTGAGGCTTTGGATCATTGGCTATATTCATTGAAGGCTTAATTTCACCAAACCACCTTTCGATAATCCGTTTAGTTTCGGTAAAATCAATATCACCAGCAATGACTATCGTTGTATTACTTGGTCCATAGAATTCTTTATAAAATTCTTTAACATCTTCAACGGTAGCCGCCTGAAGATCTTCAAGTTCACCTATAACAGTCCAGCTGTATGGATGACCCTTTGGATACAAGGCCTTCAATATAATTCCCCTGCTGTGTCCATAAGGTTGATTATCTACTCTTTGACGTTTTTCATTCTTTACCACCTGCTTTTCACCTTCCAAGGTTTGTTCATCAACTGTGTTTAATACGAAACCCAACATATCTGAGGTCACCCAAGCCAGTTTTTCCATTGCATCTTTAGGGACAACACCATAATAGTATGTAAAATCAAAACTAGTTCCGCCATTGCGCTGTCCACCCCATGTTGGTATTAATAACCTGTGAGCACCGCGGGGTGTATTTTCCGATGCTGTAAATGAAACATGTTCAAAAAAGTGAGCAAACCCTGTTCTGCCAGGCTTTTCTCTATTTGAACCAACGTGAACTACTGTTGCCATAGCAACTAAAGGATCTGATTTATCTTGATGCATGATAACGGTTAGTCCATTGTCAAGCTCAAACATTTCATAGTCGATTTTAAATGTTGTTTTGGAGCTTGATGAGCAGCTTATTAATAAAGTAAGTAGTGATAGAGCTATAATCTTTTTCATTATGTTTGCCTGGTTTGTTTAAAAATTTTTGTAAAATGTAAGAGAGAAAATAACAATGAAACACATACGCTATATAGGATTTTTATTTCTACTTGTTTA
>CENP01077354.1_pt1 | contig 11271 bp, 6 predicted proteins | sample 361281 | NCBI WGS metagenome assembly CENP01 (sample SAMEA2591122, study PRJEB7988) | marine metagenome | biome: marine biome (ENVO:00000447); feature: deep chlorophyll maximum layer (ENVO:xxxxxxxx); material: saline water (ENVO:00002010), including plankton (ENVO:xxxxxxxx) | depth 70 m
GGTGCTTTCCAATGGACCCCAAAAGATGGTGCGGGAGCTGGAACTGTCCCTGACGCGCACAATCCTGAAAAGAAACATGCACCGATGATGCTAACATCAGATTTGGCTTTAAAAATGGATCCCATTTATGAGCCCATTTCCAGACACTTTTATGAAAACCCCGATGAGTTTGCAGATGCTTTTGCCAAAGCGTGGTTCAAGTTAACGCACAGAGATATGGGGCCAGTAGATCGCTATTTAGGTACTGAGGTTCCTAAGGAAGAATTGATCTGGCAAGATCCTATACCCAAAGTTAATCACGAGTTAATAGACAAGGCTGACGAAGCTGACTTAAAAGCTCAAATTTTAGACACTGGATTAACTGTGTCTCAGTTGGTTTCTGCCGCTTGGTCTTCTGCATCAACTTTCAGAAACTCTGACAAGCGCGGGGGAGCAAACGGTGCACGAGTAAGCCTATCACCTCAAAAATATTGGGATGTCAATCAACCCATTCAATTAGGTAAAGTACTCGATACATTGACTGCCATAAAAAATGATTTTAACAACGCAAATGATCAAAAACAGGTATCCCTTGCCGATCTTATTGTTTTGGCAGGAAGTGCTGCAGTTGAAAAGGCAGCGAAAGCTACTGGGCATGACGTTGAAGTACCTTTTACAGCAGGAAGAACAGATTCAACCCAAGAACAAACAGATGTAGAATCATTCTCCGTTCTCGAACCTCTTGCGGATGGATTTAGAAATTACTTGAAAAAGCAATATGCTGTAGGCGCCGAAAAGCTCTTGATTGATAAAGCGCAGTTGATGACCTTAACAGCTCCTGAAATGACAGCCCTTGTTGGAGGGATGCGTGTGTTGGATGCTAATTTTGAAGGTTCTCAGCATGGTGTGCTAACAGATCGTCCTGGAACACTATCTAATGATTTTTTTGTCAATCTACTCGATATGAATACCACTTGGGAAGCCACTGACGATGCTGAAAGTGAATTTCAAGCACGTGATCTAACCACAAGTGAAATTAAGTGGACAGGTACGCGAGTGGATTTAATTTTTGGTTCTAACTCAGAATTAAGAGCCATTGCCGAAGTCTATGGATGTGGTGATGGAGAAGAAAAATTCGTGAAAGATTTTGTTGCAGCCTGGAGTAAGGTTATGCACCTAGATCGATTCGATTTAAAATAATTTGAAATCCTACAAGATAATTCTTGATTTTTCATGATCGAAAAACCTCAAACTTTGTAATAAGTTTGGGGTTTTTTTTGATTACTCAAATGACTTGAATGGATTTAACAGGGGTTTACTTTTGAATTCGTATTTTTGCTTTACAAGTTCAATTGATGGTTAAAAAGCGTTCAAGTCCGCAAAATTCTAAGGTTTCCGAGGAGCAAAAGCAAAGGAAAAGAAGAAGAGAAGTCCTCTTTGGCAGCTTTCTGATGCTCATTGGATTTTTACTTTTAATTTCCTTCTTATCCTACTTTTACAATTGGCAATCGGATTTCAGCACATTGGAATCTTTTATTGACCGTAGAATTCAATCAGAAAATATACTTAATAAGCTCGGGGCGATTACCGCTCATTTTTTTATCTATCAACTTTTTGGTATATCAACCTTTGTCTTCCCTTACCTGTTAGCTTACTCGGGATTCTTATTGTTTTTTAATCTAAACAAAAAAAGACTATTAAACCACTGGTCTTGGGCGTTGTGCTATATGAGTTGCCTTACCATATTCTTAGGCTTCTTCTCTGATACAAATCCACTAATGGGGGGATTAGTTGGTTTTGAAATCAATAGTTTTTTGGTAAGCTACTTAGGCAGTACAGGGTTGATGTCAATTCTAGTATTCACAATTGTTTTTATACTCGTTGTTCAATGGCGACTAACACCAGAAAAGGTCATAACCTTTTCTAATGCGTTGTTCAAATCAAATAAACCTACTCAATCAGAAGAAGTTCCGATTGAAAACAGTCTGGATATGGAAATCGATACTTTTGTAAGTGAGGCAACCGCAGCAACAGAAGTAAGCATAAAGGTCGATGATTCAACTCCACAACCAATTGATGCTATAACTAAGAACCAGGAAGAAGAAGAAGTCAAAATGGAAGTTGAACATGTAGTTGAAGAGGAGAGTGTTGACAACAACTTAGCGCAGTCTTTGGTGGAAAAGCATGGTTTTTTTGATCCCAAATTGGAATTGAGTAAGTACAAATTCCCTATACATGATTTGCTTAAAGATTACGGAGAAAGTGGTATAACCATAGATCAAGAGGAGCTAGAACTCAATAAAAATAAAATTGTAGAGACCCTCAACAATTATAAAATTGGGATTTCTAAAATCAAAGCAACAGTCGGACCAACCGTTACACTTTATGAAATTGTTCCTGACGCTGGTATTAGAATTTCTAAAATTAAAAATTTAGAAGACGACATCGCTTTATCCCTCGCTGCTCTGGGAATCCGAATCATTGCTCCCATTCCTGGTAAAGGAACCATAGGAATTGAAGTCCCTAATCAAAAACCAAGTATTGTATCCATGCGCTCGGTCATTACTTCTAGCAAGTTTCAAAAGGCAGAGATGGAGTTGCCAGTAGCCCTAGGAAAGACAATTAGCAATGAAACTTTTGTAGTCGACTTGACAAAAATGCCTCATTTACTTATGGCTGGAGCAACAGGGCAAGGAAAATCGGTAGGTCTGAATGCAGTTTTGACATCACTCCTATACAAAAAACATCCAGCAGAGATTAAGTTTGTTTTGGTTGATCCTAAAAAAGTAGAGCTTAATATTTACAACAAAATTGAAAGACATTATTTAGCCAAATTACCCGATACCGAAGACGCTATCATAACGGATAATACCAAAGTTATTCATACGCTGAACTCACTTTGTATTGAAATGGATAATCGTTATGAATTGCTTAAAAACGCCACCTGTCGTAACCTACGCGAATACAATCAAAAGTATCGTGAAAGGAAACTAAACCCCAATGAAGGTCATAGTTTTTTACCTTATATCGTCCTAGTAGTGGATGAATTCGCTGATCTGATAATGACTGCAGGCAAAGAGGTAGAAACGCCAATTGCACGCTTGGCTCAGTTGGCAAGAGCGGTTGGTATTCACCTGATTATCGCTACCCAACGACCCTCAGTAAATGTTATTACAGGAGTGATCAAGGCAAATTTCCCTGCGCGAATTGCTTTTAGAGTGACCTCAAAAATAGATTCACGAACGATATTAGATTCTGGTGGTGCGGATCAACTGATCGGTCGTGGGGATATGTTGTATACACAAGGCAACGAACTAACTAGAATTCAATGTGCGTTTGTCGACACCCCAGAAGTGCAAAAAATAGCAGATTACATTGGTGCTCAAATGGGGTATTCCAGTGCCTATTTACTTCCAGAATACATAGAGGAAAGTTCGAGTAATTTGGATTTAGATCCCTCCGATAGGGATGAACTCTTTCGGGAAGCTGCAGAAGTGATTGTTACTGCCCAACAAGGTTCAGCATCATTATTACAAAGAAAACTAAAGTTGGGATATAATCGGGCAGGAAGGATCATTGATCAAATGGAAGTAGCTGGAATTGTAGGTCCATTTGAGGGAAGTAAGGCAAGACAAGTATTAATCTCAGATTTAAATGCCCTAGATCAGTTTTTAAAAAATCAAGATGCTTAAATTTGTGCTATGAAAACAAACCCATTGGCATTAATACTCCTATTGACGCTCTCATTTCCACTTTGGGCTCAGACTTCAATTGAAGCCCAAAATCTGTTAGAACAGGCTTCTAAACAGATGGAGAGTTATGATTCAATTAAGTTCAAATTCAGTTACGTTCTCAATAATCGGGTAGAGCAAATCAATCAAGAAAGCAAGGGAGCGGTGACTGTAGCTGGAGATAAATACAGATTAAATTTTCTCGATGCTATTCAACTTTTTGATGGAGAAAAGCTTTACACCATTGTCCCCGAAAATGAGGAGGTTACCATCACCCAGCCTGATGAAGAAGATGATTTTGGTATTAATCCCAAGGAACTGCTGAGGTTTTACAAAAAGGGTTACGATTATCGATGGGATATCGCTCAAAATGTAAAAGGAAAAAATATTCAATTTGTAAAATTAATTCCTACAGAAGATAATGGAGAAATTAAATCTTTATTGGTAGGAATTAACACTGCGCTAAACCACATCTACAAATTAATTGAGGTAGGCACAAACGGAACAGTTACCACATTGACCATTAACAGTATGGTGGTAAATGATTCTCTTGCCTCTGATTTATTTATTTTTAATGCATCGGAATACCCTAATTATTATATCAACGACTAGGTTTGAAAATCATTGATCGTTACATCATCAGTCAATACGCAAGTAGGTTGCTCAGTATATTCGCAATTTGCATGTTGATTTTTGTAGTTCAAACCTTGTGGCTTTTTATTGATGATCTGGCAGGTAAAGGATTAGATTTTGAAACGATTTTTAAGTTTTTAGTGTATTATTCCCCGAAATTAGTCCCTATTGTACTCCCCCTATCAGTATTGCTAGCGTCACTTATGACCTTTGGAAATTTGGCTGAAAACTATGAGTTTGCGGCCATGAAATCTACGGGGATTTCTTTAATTCGGTGTATGGCAGGATTATTTCTATTACATACTATGATCGGAATTGGAAGCTATTTTTTTTCAAATCATATCATCACTTATGGAGAGTTAAAATCTTATAACCTAAGAAGAAACCTGGCAAAACTAAAACCTGCAATTGCCATTCGCGAGGGTATTTTCAATGATTTGGGACAGATGAATATAAAAGTTAAAAGAAAATACGGGGAGGAAAATAGATTATTAGAAGATGTTATCATTCACGAAAAGACTGAAGATTATAAAAACAGAATCGTAATCAAAGCCAAACGCGGTGAGCTCAAGAGCAAAACAACTGATGCTACACTACAACTTGTGCTTTATGACGGTAATCGGTATGAAGAGATTATTGGAAAAAACTATCAAGACAAAATGAGGTTACCCCATGCCAAAGTTCATTTTGAAGAATATGTAATGAATATCGATCTATCAAAGTTTAATAATATTGATTTAAGTGAGGAAAGCTACACTTCTACTTATCGAATGCAAAAAGTGAATCAACTCCAGGTAAGTATTGATACTTTGCAAAGGTATTTCGAAGAGCAAAAAACGGTCTTTGGTAATAATTTCATCAAAAAAAACTACAGTTCTCAAATCAAAACAGTTGAACGGGAGGAATATGTTCCAGACTCACTCGTTACTGCAAACATACTGAATGTAGTAAAAACTGAAACCAAGTTCAAACGGCGACAATTAGTTAGCAGTGCCATCACAGATGTGAAAAGTATTTTGAGAAGTATGGAAAACAAAAAGCGCACTTTTTTCGTCTATCAGAAGATGATCAATATGCACAAAATGACCTTATTGGATCGTTTTTCGCTCGTTTTTGCTTGTATTTTTCTTTTTTTGATTGGTGCCTCCCTAGGTGCTATTATTAAAAAAGGAGGATTAGGGCTCCCGATGGTATTATCGGTACTGATATTTTTGTCGTATCACTACATTGGTATTTTTGGTAAAAATGCTGCAGAGGATAATAGTATTAGTCCTTTCTTAGGCAGTTGGATATCGACTATCGTAATTGCACCATTTGCTTTCTATCTGACCAAACGAGCCTCATTTGACGAGGGTTTCGTTAACTTGGATTTTATAACGGTTCCAATACAAAAGTTTTTTAAAAAAAATCTGACCTCAAAATAAAGGTTTACTATGGAAAAAATTTCACTCAGTACAGTCGAAGAGGCCATAACATCGGTCAAAAACGGCGAAATCATTATCGTAGTCGATGATGAGGATAGAGAAAACGAAGGAGATTTTGTTGCAGCAGCCGAAATTATTTCCCCTGAAATGATCAACTTTATGGCAACTCACGGAAGGGGATTGATCTGTTCGCCATTAACGGAAAATCGATGTAAGAAGTTAAAGTTAGACCTTATGGTTAATACAACTTCAGATCCGATGGAGACCGCTTTCACCATTTCTGTCGATTTGAAGGGAAACGGGGTCACGACTGGAATTTCGGCAGTAGACCGAGCCAAAACTATCCGTGCGCTAGTAAATAAAAAAACAAAAGCAAGTGACTTATCCAGACCTGGACATGTATTCCCATTGATTGCCAAAGAGGGTGGTGTTTTAAGAAGAACTGGACATACCGAGGCTGCAATTGACTTTGCGCGATTGGCAGGTTTTGAACCCGCAGGAGTTATTGCCGAGATTATGAATGAAAATGGGTCAATGGCAAGACTACCCGAGCTACTTGAAGTAGCAAAAAAGTTCAACCTGAAAATTGTATCTATTGAGGACTTGGTGGCTTACAGAATGCAACATGATAGCTTAATTGTCAAAAAAAGCGACTCTGAAATATCTACACGTTTCGGAAATTTTCGCCTAAGAGCCTATCAACAAACAACGAATAGTCAAGTTCATTTGGCGCTTACCAAGGGGAGCTGGACGAAAGATGAAGCGGTTTTGACACGTATTAATTCATTGAGGATTAGCAATGATATACTGAGTTTACTTACTGGACAGGTAGAAAAAGGAATGGAGGATATCTTTCAGTTAATCGATAAAGAAGAAAAAGGGGCAGTTATTTTCATCAATCAACTTCAGTCTGGTGAAAATCTTTTATCCAGAATCAAAAAGCTTAAAACAATGCAAAACAAAGGAGAGGTCAACCAAGCACCTCCAATAATTATGGATAGTAGAGATTTTGGAATCGGCGCACAAATTCTTCACGACCTCAAAATTAAAAAGATGAATATCATCAGTAACTCTTCGAAAAAGCCTCGTGTTGGGATCACAGGCTATGGACTAGAAATTGTCGGTTATGTAAATTATTAATTTGATTGAAAATCAATAAATGTATTATATTTGCAGGCCAAGGAGAAATGGCAGAGTGGTCGAATGCGGCAGTCTTGAAAACTGTTGAGGGTCACACCTCCGGGGGTTCGAATCCCTCTTTCTCCGCAAAAGAAAACCCACAACTGTGTTGTGGGTTTTCTTTTGCATTAATTATATGAACGACAGGTTAATTGGTTTTTTTATTCCAAGACAACAACCATTCCATATAGTCTGGATTACTGTAAATTGAGTTCCATCCTGAATGTCCATTTTCTCCCACATTAAAAACAAAATTAGAGTTGATGGAATCCAACTGATTTGCCATTTCTTTTGCTACAGTGAACTTGGATGTTTTGTCATTGGTACTGTGATGAAGCCAAGTGGGAATATGGGCAACCTTTTCAGCTAGTGGCACATATGAAAAAGGGCCGTGATGAGGGCTTAAAGGCATGATTGCTGCAAATTCATCGGATAGGCTGGCAGCAACAATAAAAGTTCCTCTACCTCCCATACTTAAGCCTGTGAGATAAATCCTGTCTTCATCAATCTTTAAATTTGATTTAATATCGACGATTAGATCTTTTATTTTTTTGGGATCCCAATCCCATTCCAATCTAATAGGGGCTACCAAAATAGAAGGATCGTCCGCTGGAAGATTGAAAGCATCCAGTGTTTTTTGGCGATTTAAAAAAGTATTTGATTTTGCCCTTACCCCTCCATGTAAAAAGATTATCAACGGGTACTCATTTCGTTTCTTAAAATTATCTGGTAACTTCACTACATATGAATAACCACATTGCCATCTAAGTGAATCATTCACACATTCCTTGAATTCATGGTTAGGTTTAACATAATCTTCACCCCAATAGGGAGAATCTGACCAAGGATCTAGGTTATCTTTTAACCACCACTTAGGCAGTTTAACATTTCTGTAACCCAACCGATTTCCATAATTTATGGGTGTAAGACTGTTTACTTTAATCAATTTTTGATTTTTGATATTAGGCCACTTTTTTTGACCTAATGTGATCTCCATCTCTTTATTTGCAATAACCTCGCAAGGAGGGCAGGCTTCTTGAGCGCTCAAAAACCCTCCAAATAAAAGAAGGATCAAATTAATAAAGGATATATTTTTTATCATGTTGTTATTTTTGGTTTAGTTAATCAATTAGCTCCCATCGGTGTTTTTTGGGATGTATAACCAAGAAAAAATAAACTAAGAAAAGGCTTGTTTGGGGGTGAAAAGCAATAAATAATATATTTTTATTTTCCATCCTAGAAATTTCAATTGATAATTTTAAATTGTAAAACCAATTAAACTAAAATGAAAAAATTAAATATACTTATTTCTATTCTAATCTTATCTGCGGTTTCTTGTCAAAAAACAGTAGAAACAAATCCTAACATAATTTTAATAATGACTGATGATCAAGGTTGGGGGCAAACAGGCTATTACAACCACCCTGTTTTGAAAACCCCAAACCTAGATGCCATGGCAAAAAATGGAATTCGATTTGATCGATTTTATGCTGCTGCCCCGGTTTGTTCTCCAACGCGTGCAAGTGTACTAACAGGAAGAACAAATGATCGTTCAGGCGTGCCGTCGCACGGCTATGCCCTGAGAACACAAGAAAAAACAATAGGAAAAGCACTTCAAAAGGCAGGGTATGCAACAGGACATTTTGGGAAATGGCATTTGAATGGACTTAGAGGGCCAGGTGTACCTATTTTTAAGGAAGACAGTCACAGTCCAGGAAATTTTGGTTTTGACCACTGGTTGACAGTAACTAACTTTTTTGATATCAATCCCTTAATGAGCGAAAATGGGTCTTTTGTTGACCTAAAAGGGGATTCATCTGATATTATTGTAAATAAAGCATTGGCGTTTATCAAAGAAAAAAGTAGTCAAAACGTGCCTTTTTTTACCGTGATTTGGGATGGTTCACCTCATGATCCTTTTGTCGCCAGTGAGGCAGATCGAGCAAATTTTAAAGATTTAGACGAGAAAAGTCAAAACCATTATGGAGAATTAGTGGCTTTTGACAGAAGTCTGGGTGTTTTACGGAAAACGCTGAGGGAGCTTGGATTAGAGGAAAACACCATTTTATGGTTTTGCAGTGATAATGGTGGGTTAAGGGATATTGAGCCGACAACTGTAGGTGGGTTAAGAGGTAGTAAGGGAACCATCTGGGAAGGTGGATTGAGAGTGCCAAGCATTTTAGAGTGGCCTGCAATGATTGAACCAAAAGTGACCAATTATCCGGCATCAACGATGGATATTTTTCCTACCATTGCTGAGCTACTGGATTTGCCTGATTCCGACTTAATTCAACCCATAGATGGGATCAGTTTGAAGCCAATTTTTAGTGAGAATTTAAAACAGCGTGATACCTATATTCCATTTCGATTTAAAGATATGGGAGCGTTGATTAATAATAACTACAAACTTGTTGCAACGAGTATTAAAGAAAACAAATTCGAGTTATACGATTTGAAAGATGACCCTGCAGAAAGTCAGGACTTGACGACTGAAAAGCCAATAGTTTTTGAGCAGATGAAAAAAGCGTATTTAAATTTGAATGCCAGTATTGATTCCAGCGTAGCTGGAAAGGATTATCCAGAGGGAAAAGTATTAAAAAATCCCAAATCTCACTTTTGGATGAAAGATGATCGTTACGAACCTTTTTTTGAAGAGTGGCTTGAACGACCTGAATATAGAAAACGGATATTAAGGGGGAGATAAGCATAAAAAAATAAGCGATATTGGTTTTTATCCCGCCTCAAAGACCATTTGAAATTGATGCTATTTTGTAAGTGTTTAATCAACAATAAAAAAACCCCTTGAGATATTCAAGGGGTTTTTAATATCAATTGAGCAGTTAGTTAAAAATATACCTAATTCCAAATTGCATACTCCAGTTGTTAAATACACTGGTGGATTCTCTGTAAGACCCATAATTAATTGATCCATTGACCTCATTCATTGTCCAAGTTGGCTCACCCGCGTTATTCGGACCTTCATAGGATAAAGGCGACATTCGTGCGCTATTACCACTATTTGCAACCATTGCAACACCTGAGTTTTGATTTAGCAAATTACCGATGTTAAGAATATCTAGGCTTAACTCAATTTTATTGGAATAACCTTCTACCGTTCCAATATCAAAACCTTGAATTAGTTTGACATCGTATCGACCTAAGTAAGGTAAGGTTGCACCATATCTTTCAGCAATTTTGCCTCTATTTTCAGATAAGTAGTCATCTTGATCTATAAATGCGTCAAAAGCTGCAACTTGTTGGGCGGCAGTATAATCGCTTGTAGGGATAAAGTTAAGTTCGCTTGCACTATTTGGTATATAAAGCAAACGCTCACTTCTATCAGCATGTCCACCATAAGTATAGCTATACCTTCCCATGTTTTGTCCTCTATAGAAAACCACAATTGAAGTGTTCCCTTTCTGATAAGACAGCGTGCTTATAACCCTGTTTCTAACATCCCACTGAGCAAAACCAATTTCGGGGTTATTTCTATCCTGAGCAACTGTTGATGGAACACTTGACCATGCTGTAGAACCTTCCAAAGCACCATTATCCTCTGCTTTTCCGGTGGTATATGCAATTGAAAAATCAAAGTAATCACCAAAGCTTTTGGCTGCATTTAGGGTCACCGACCAAGATTGTGGTAAATCGTCCTTACGTATGTTAGATAAATACCACACATTTCTATAGTTCGGGTCACTTTCATAGGAACCTGACCAGTATTTTCTTGTATCCGGTCCAGAAAATGTTAGATCGGGTTCATTAGCGATAATGTCTTTAACAACAATTCCCTGTAGATACTTTGTGTAAAGTAAATTTACGCCAGCAGTAATTCCAAGCGGCAATTCTGCATCAAAAGCTATAGACGTTCTCCAGTTGGATGGCAATTTAAAATCAGGATCGGTGTAGTATGTTCCACTGGGCACTGTCTCAGCAAGTGCGTCTCCTGTAGGATTCCCATAAGTTACATCGTCTGTGAATTGGAAGTCGCCAGATTGAAAACTATCCATAACGGCTTTAAATTCATCTTCAGGGAGATAGGTTGAGGAATCAGGGTGTTGGTCATAACCTTGAAATGCCCTTAAAACCCCTGAGTTAGCAGGTTGATTTGATAACCATACAAATGGAACAAATCCTTGATTGATTCCGGTAGAAAGTCTTAGATTGTATTTACCATCTCCATTGATGTCATAAATACCCCCAGCTCTAAAGGAAAAAGTTGTTCCACCGTCAGGAAAACTGGAATGGTCTGGGCTATAAGATTTTCCATTCACAGAGAAAGTTTGATTTAAAGCAGCAACAGCATCATTTTGTTTTAACTCAAT
>CENP01062407.1_pt1 | contig 11268 bp, 3 predicted proteins | sample 361281 | NCBI WGS metagenome assembly CENP01 (sample SAMEA2591122, study PRJEB7988) | marine metagenome | biome: marine biome (ENVO:00000447); feature: deep chlorophyll maximum layer (ENVO:xxxxxxxx); material: saline water (ENVO:00002010), including plankton (ENVO:xxxxxxxx) | depth 70 m
GTTTGTAAGTCTGGTCCACCTGGTGGTAAAAATAGAAATAATGAACTTTTTATCAATAATGGTGACTTAACATTTACTGAAAAATCCAAAGAATATAATCTAAATATAACAGGTTTATCTGTTCATTCTGCATTTTTTGATTATGACAAAGACGGTGATTTGGATTGCTACATATTAAATAATTCTTTTAGGAATGTTGGCGGTTATGATTTAATTGAGGGCCAAAGAAAAATTCCTGACCCTGACGGTCAAGGCAATAAATTTTTTGAAAACGTCGAAAACAAATTTATTGATGTTACTCAAAAAGTGAATATTTTTTCAAGTAACATTGGATTTGGATTAGGTATTACTCTTAGTGATTTTAATAATGACGGGTGGACTGATATATTTATTTCAAATGATTTTTTTGAAAAAGATTATTTATACATAAACAATAAAGACAAAACATTTTCTGAAAATTCATCAAAATATTTTAAATCTTTATCTCTTGGATCAATGGGAGCGGACTCTGCTGATTTAGATAACGATTTACTTACCGATTTATTTGTAACTGAAATGCTTCCAAAATCACTGGAAAGAAAAAAGACAAAGGCGGTCTATGATTCATGGGACAAGCACCAATTAGCAGTGTCAAAGGGATATTACTATCAATATCCTAGGAATGTGCTTCAGAGAAACTACGGAGATTCAGGTTTTTTAGAAATTGGAAGATATTCAAATCTTGCTGCAACTGAATGGAGCTGGGCTTCAATGATTTTTGATATGGATAACGATGGGCTTAGAGATATTTTTATTGCAAATGGAATATTTAAGGATCTTTTAGACAGAGATTATCTCGCCTACATGGCCAATAAGGAGAGAATATCGAACTTAATGAAATCGGGTGATGAGGTCATAAAAAAATTAATCGACATTATGCCTTCTAAAGCAGTTAAAAATAACATATATAAAAATAACGGAGATTTTGATTTTACGGAACTTACCGATAAGTGGGGATTTGATACACCAAGCTTTAGCAACGGAATGGCTTTCGGTGATCTCGACAACGATGGAGATCAAGATATTGTAATTAATAACGTAAACATGAAATCTTTTGTATACAAGAATCAAAACAACAACCAAAAGTCAAAAAGTATATCTTTCAATCTAAAAGGAGTAAATAACAACAAAAATGCGATTGGGACTAAGCTTACAATTTATTATGGGAAGGGAAAGTCAAGTATGACTGAGCACTTTCCTTCCAGAGGATTCCAATCTTCAATTTCAAATAAAATTCATTTTGGTGTAGGAGAGTCTGAAAAAATAGATAGTCTAATAATCAGTTGGCCAAATAACAAAATTTCAAAACTATACAACTTAAAAACCAATATAACCCATAATATTGACCAAAAGAATTCTTCGAATTCCAATATACCTTCTTTATTTAATAAAAAAAATGAAGAAAAATTAAATCAGATAGATGTATTAAATCACAGGCACATTGAAAATAAATTTGTTGATTTTAATAAGGAAAGATTAGTGCCTCAAATGTTTAGTAATGAAGGACCTGCTATTACTTCCAGCGATTTAAACAATGATAATGCGCCAGATTTTTTTATCGGTTCATCAAAAAACCAAATATCCTCACTTTTCTTGTCTAGCGGTTTATCGTACAAAAAAATCGAAACCCCTTTTAATTTTAATAAAAAATCTGAAGATACCGATGCTGTTTTCTTTGATAGTGATAACGACGGTGATGATGACCTTTACGTGTCATCTGGAGGAAAATCTTTCTCTAGATATGATAGTAATTTAAATGACAGATTGTATGTTAATGAAGGAAATGGAAAATTTAAACTTTCTAATTCTTCTTTTTTATTTGATAAACCCTTTTCAACAGGTGCGGTTGCAGTCGGAGATTTCAATAACGACTCTCTAATTGATGTTTTTGTTGGAGAACGATACGATGTAGATAGTTATGGAATTCCTGTATCTGGAAGACTTTATAAAAATTTAGGGAATAATAAATTTATAAACATTAAAATAAAATCTTTTGAAAATATTGGACTTATCACCTCAGCTAAATGGGTAGATATAAATTCAGATAATAATTTAGATTTGGTTGTTGCTGGAGAGTGGATGTCAATTAAAGTTTTTATAAATATTGATGGAGATTTTATTGATAAAACAAAAGATTATGCACTTGATAAGTCTAACGGATTGTGGAATGATGTAGAGATCGAAGATATTGACCACGATGGAGATTTTGACATCATTGCTGCTAATTTTGGAGAAAATAATTTTTACAAGGCAAATATGAAAATGTTTGTCAATGATTTTGATTTAAACGGATTTAAAGAACAAATTATTTGTTATGAAATAGGTGGAAAAAATTACCCAATTTTAGACAAAGACGAATTAATAGCTCAGCTCCCAACAATTAAGAAAAAAATCGTCTACTACAAAGATTATTCAAATCTTAGTATAGATCAGATTTTTGAGAAAGAAACTATTGAAAGTTCAACTGTTCTTAATTTAAACACTTTACAGTCTTCTATTTTTATAAATGAAGGTGGTAAATTTAAACGAATTTCTTTACCTCCAGAGATTAATTATTCAACGATGTATGATATTGAAATAGTAGAGAAAAATAATAGAGGGATAAAAATTGTCGTGGGGGGAAATCAATACAATATAAAACCACAATTTGGAAGACAGGACGCTTCTAAGGGATATTTCTTAAATATAGAAATATCAAATGATTCAATATCTTATTCAAATTTAGAACCATTAAATATTGATGGTCAAATACGTAAATTTGAAATTTTTAATTTAAATAATATAAAATCAATAGCTGTTGGAATTAACAATGAAAAAACTAAATTTTTTGAATATAATTAGAATATCTATTGTTATAATTTTTGGAATGCTCGTTTTTGGTTGTAAAAATCAATCTGAGTATACAAAAGTATTGAAACGAGAACTGGAAAATAAAAATGAGTTTAATGACTTAATTTTTGATATGAAAATTGGTCAATCAAGACAAGATTATTTTGATATTTGTTATAAGCTTAATCAGAAAAAGTTAATCGTTTCTGGGCAGAGGAGTTTAAACCCTGAGTTAACTCTAAAATCGAAAAGTAGCTCAGCAAAGGGCGGAAATATTAAAATGTCTTTCAATGGAATTTTTAATGAAAAAAAAATAATGAGAGGAATGGAAATGAGATTTTATTTTACTGGATGGTCAAGTTGGAATAAGACCCTGTCCTCTGATAACCTTTTAATTCAGTTAAAAGATACCTTAATGGGGTGGTTTCCGGGTAACGAATTTTTCAACGTTAACTTTGAAAATAATCTTTCAACAGAAGTAAAAATTGACGGAAATAGAAGAATTTTAGCCTATTTAGTAAACTCTAAAGATGTAGCTGTTAGAATTGAAGATATGAGTGGTAAATATGACTAAAATACGTTTTATTTTTCTGTTTCTATTTTTGATATCATGTCAAAAAAATAACAATCTTTTTGAATTAAAAGACAATAGCAAAATAGGTATTAGTTTTTCTAATGATTTGGTTTTTGACAATGATTTTAATGTCTACAAGTATAGAAATTTTTACAATGGAGGAGGTGTTGCATTGGGAGATATTAATAATGATGGTTTAATGGATCTTTACTTAACATCAAATCAAAACAAAAATAAACTCTATTTGAATAAGGGCAATTTTAATTTTGAGGACATTACAGGCCAAGCTAACGTTGGTGGTACAAAGGCTTGGTCTACTGGAGTAACTATGGTAGATATTAATTCCGATGGCTTATTAGACATATATGTGTGTAACTCAGGTGATATCAAAGGTGATAATAAGCAAAACGAACTTTTTATAAACAACGGAGACTTAACTTTTACTGAATCCGCCTCAAATCATAATCTTGACGACAAAGGATATTCTACGCACGCAAGCTTTTTCGATTACGATAAAGATGGAGATTTAGATGTATATATTTTGAATAATTCTTATCAAGCTATTGGTTCATTTAATTTGACTAAAAACGAAAGACCAAAAAGAGATTTGCTTGGTGGTGATAAATTAATGGAAAATGTGAATGGAGTTTTTAAAGATGTTAGTGAAGAATCAAACATTTTTGGAAGTGTTATTGGTTTTGGTTTAGGAGTTACCATCGGAGACACCAATGGTGACAATTGGGAGGATATTTTTGTTAGCAACGATTTTTTTGAAAGGGACTATTTGTATATGAATAACAGAGATGGAACTTTTACTGAAGATCTAACTAATCAAATGAAGTCTATAAGTGGTGCATCTATGGGTGCCGATCTTGCTGACATTGACAATGACGGTTTCAACGATATTTTTGTCACAGAGATGCTTCCTTCAAAGTATGAAAGATTAAAATCCGTTACAACTTTCGAGGATTGGAATAAATACCAATATGTTGTAAAAAATGGTTATTATCATCAATTTACAAGAAATGTTTTGCACTTAAACAATAGAAATCAAACCTTTAGTGAGATAGGTAGATTTGCAGGAGTTGAGGCTTCAGATTGGAGCTGGGGAGCACTTTTTTTTGATATGGAAAACAACGGATACAAAGATTTATTTATTGCAAACGGAATCTATAAAGATCTCACCGACCAAGACTATTTACAATATATATCAAATGCAGAAGTTGTTAAGTCAATTGTAATGAATAATGAGGTTGATTATAAGAGATTAATTGAAATCATTCCCTCAGAAAAAGTTCCGAATCATGCCTACAAAAATGTAAATGGTATTAATTTCGATTCTTACACAAACTCAGGCCTAGATATACCGAGTTTTTCCAATGGCTCAGCTTATGGCGATTTAGATAATGACGGTGATTTAGATTTAATTGTTAATAATGTAAATATGCCTGTTTTTGTTTTTGAAAACAAAAACAAAAAAACAAATAATTATATAAAATTTGAATTGAACGGGCTCTTTAATAATGTAAATGCAATAGGGGCTAAAATTATTGTAACAACTAAAAACGGCATACAAACCCAAGACGTCCAGCCCGCTAGAGGCTTCCAATCAAGCGTTGATATGAGGCCTAATTTCGGATTAGGTGATGCCCTAAATGTCGACGTAGAGGTTGTTTGGCCTTATGGTAAAAAAACTTTTTTAAAAAACATAGGTGTGAATCAAATTGTAACCCTTAATGAAAAAGATGCGATCGAATTTTCAGAAGATTTTTCAAGTAACAAGAAATCAAAAACTTTGTTTCAAAAAACTCAAATTAATTCAAACATAATTCACAAGGAGAGTAATTTTGTAGATTTTAATAGAGAGAGACTCATTTACCATATGTGTAGTAGTGAAGGTCCTAAAATGACCAAAGGAGATATTAATGGGGATAACGAAGAAGATATTTTAATTTCCTCATCAAAAGGTAATACCACCCAAATATTAATAAAAAATGGATCCGATTATTATCTAGATAGAAAAAACAAAAAAATATTTAATAATTTGAGGGATGTTGAAAATTCTGAAATTTTACCTTTTGATGCTGATAATGACGGAGATTTAGATTTATATTATTCCAGCGGTAGTGTAGAGCACTCGATATATTCCCAAACTTTATATGATAGATTACTATTAAACAATGGCCAGGGTGAATTTGTTGATTCAAACCAAAGTCTTCCAGATATAAATAATAAGATAAGTACAGGTGTAGTAATATCTGGTGATATTGATAACGATGGTGATCTAGATTTATTTGTTGGTGAAAGAATTAAAATAGGGAGTTATGGTTTACCAGGCTCTGGTTTTATTTTAATCAATGATGGCAATGGTAATTTTTCAAATCAAACTAAAAAAATAGCTCCAGACTTGATTAATATAGGAATGATTACTGATGCCTCATTTGAGGACGTTGATTCTGATGGCAATTTGGATCTTATTCTAGTTGGAGAATATATGGGAATCAATCTTTTTAAAAATGAAGGGTTACAATTCATCAGAATTGAAAATAAACTTTTAGATCAAAAAGGTTGGTGGAACGAGATTCACATTACAGATTTAAATAATGATGGTAAAAATGATTTGATTGTTGGTAACCATGGTTTGAATTCAAGGTTTAATGCGAGCAAGTCTAAACCTCTAAGGCTTTACTATAATGATTTTGATAAAAATGGCTTTGGAGAAGGAATTATTTGTTTTGAAGCCGAAAATGGTAAAGATTACCCTTATGCGTTACGTCATGATTTGATTGATCAGATTAAAAGTTTAAAGAAAAAATTTCCCGATTATGAATCATTTAAAACTGCTGATATAACTAAAATCTTTGATCAAAAAATTCTCAATCAGTCGGATATTCAAACAGTTAATACACTCGAAACTTCGATTTATATAAAAAAAGAAGGATTTGAATTTGAGAAAATCAATATTCCAAGAGAAGTACAATTTAGTCCAGTTTATTCAATTAACAGTCATGACTTTGACAATGACGGAGATAAAGACATTTTACTAGGAGGCAATTTATACGATGTAAAACCTGAGATTGGTATTTACGATGCTTCTTATGGATTATATTTAGAAAATTTGGGTAATCTTAAATTCAAATATCATAAAGATGGAAATGGATTTTTTGTGAAGGGAGAGATCAGAGATATTTTAATTTCTGATAAGAAAGTTTTTGTTTCTAAAAATAATGACAAAATGGAAGTATTCAAATTTTAAAAATTCATTGTGATTAAAGAAAAATCAAACATACTAGTAGTAGCTTTTTTCTTATTTATATTCTGTTGTAATAAATTGTACAAGAAAGATGAAAGTAGTATCAAGTTTAGGACATTAAATTCCTTTGATACGGGAATAAATTTTAAAAATAAACTTACTTATAATACGAAGGTCAACATAATTGAGTATTTGTACTATTATAACGGTGGGGGTGTGGCTATTGGTGACATTAATAACGACGGGTTAGAGGACATTTATTTTTCTGGGAATCAAGTTTCAGATCGTCTATATCTAAACTTAGGTGATTTGAAATTTCAAGATATTACATTAGAGTCAGGAATCCAAACCGACATTTCGTGGTCTAATGGAGTTAGCTTTGAAGATGTAAATAATGATGGATATTTAGATATATACGTTTGCAAAGTTAGTCCTCTTAGTCCGAAAGAAACACATAATTTGCTTTACATCAATAATAAAAATATGACCTTCACAGAAAGTTCTTCTCAATTGGGATTGGATTTTTCTGGTTTTTCAACCCATTCTACATTTTTGGATTACGATAAAGATGGAGACCTAGACATGTATTTAATGAACCATGCAATTCATACTGTAAGAAGCTACGGAAGCTCAAAAAAAAGAAGAGAGTCGGATGAATTATCTGGTGATAAGTTCTTTGAAAATAGATTAAACGAAAAAGTTAAAAAGTTCGTAGATGTAACCAAGGAGTCAAATATTTATAATAGCCCACTGGGTTACGGACTAGCTCTAACTACAACTGATTTTAACAATGATGGCTGGTTAGACCTTTATGTAGGGAATGATTTTCATGAAAACGATTATATATATATAAATAACAAAGACAAAACATTTACTGAGTCGATTAAAAAATCAATGAGTCATACATCTCATTTCACAATGGGAGTTGATGTAGCAGATTTAAACCAGGATGGAAAGCTAGATGTTTTTACTACGGATATGATGCCGTATGATTCAAAAATATTTTTAAAATCTGGTGGTGAAGACTTAGATAAAATTTCGAGAATAAAAAAGGATTTAGGATTTGAGCAGCAATTTTCAAGAAATCATATGCAAATAAATAGTGGTAATAATACTTTTTATGATGTTGCGATACAAACCAATACACATGCAACAGACTGGAGTTGGGGTGTTTTGTTACAAGATTTTGATTCTGATGGTAAAGAAGATATTTTTATATCCAATGGTATAATTAAACGGCCTAACGACTTAGATTACATAAATTACTTAAGCAACGTAGATTTTACAGAGTATAATAATTCAAGGCAGGATTTAATAAAGAAAAAACTTATTGATAAAATGCCAACTCTTAAAATTCCAAATATTTTATTTAAGAATAATGGAGATTTAAATTTTGAAAAAATAAATACATCTAATAGTGGTATTCCCTCCTACAGCAATGGTGCTGCATATGCAGACTTAGACCTTGATGGAGATTTAGATATTATTTTAAATAATTTGAATTCCGAGGCTACCATTCTTGAAAATCTAACTGAAAAACCAAACTTTATTTCGATAAAACTAGCTGGTAATTCTCAATATCCTATAACAAAGGGATCAAGAATTGAATTATATGTAAATGGCAATAAACTTGTTAAGGAAAATATTACAACTAGAGGATTTCAGTCCTCCTCTTCACATAATGTTTTTTTTGGGTTGGGAGAAAGCAAAAAAATTGATTCTTTGTTTGTTAGATGGCCCGATGGACACAAAGAAACAAAGATGGTCAAAAAGATTAATCAAACTGTGACTATCTCAAAAGGTAGCTTAAGTTTAGAAAATGAAGACAAGGACAGAATTATAAAACAAAATAAATTCCAGGTTAACTATCTTCCCATTAAACACCAAGAAACTGAGTATTATGACTACGAAAAAGAAAGGTTAATTCCTGAAAGGTTGTCATTTGAAGGACCAGCAGTTGTTATGGCAGATTTTAATAATGATGGTTTTGAAGATTTTTTTATGGGAGGTGCGAAATATCAAAGAGGTAAAGTTTTTCTTTCGACCAAAAATAGAGGTTTTGAAGAGGTTAAAAACTTAGATTTACAAAAGGACAATAAATTCGAAGATACCGACGCGGTAGCTTTTGACATAGACAATGATGGGGATCTTGACCTTTATGTTGTAAGTGGTGGAAACGAGTATAAAGAATTAGACAAAAATTATATGGATCGTATCTATTTAAATGATGGTCTTGGTAATTTTACACGTCTTCAAATCCCTCTTCCAAGGACCAATGGTTCATCAGTTTCAGTCTCCGATTTTAATAATGATGACTACGATGACTTGTTTGTTGGATCAAGGTCAATTACAGGTTTTTATGGACTAAGTCCTTACAGCTTTATTTTATTAAACAATAGAGATAATACATTATCGCCAGTTGAGCAGCAAAGATATGGAATGGTGACTGACAGTAAATGGGTTGACATTAACTCCGATGGAAAAGAGGATCTTATTTTAGTAGGTGATTGGATGCCAATAACAATATTAATCCAAGAGGATGAATTGAAATTTACAAATAAAACGGAAAAGTATGGACTCTCTAAAACAAATGGACTATGGAATGTGGTTGACGTTAAAGATTTAAACAAAGATGGCAGAATAGATATAATTGCTGGAAATGCAGGGACTAATTTTAAATGGAAGCCTTCAATTAAAAAACCTGTAAAATTATATCTTGATGACTTCGATGGGAACCAGCAACCGGATCCTATCATATTTTATGATTTTTTTGGAAAATATGTTCCTTTTTCATCAAAAGATAAACTTGATAAACAACTACCTTTTTTAAAAAAGAAGTTTCCTAATTATAATAATTTTTCAAAAATCAACGATATTAAATCTTTAACAGGTAAGGGTGAAAACGATATTCTTGAGATAAAATATATTTATGACCTCGAATCTTCAATTTTTATGAATGTAGAAGAAGGATTTAAAAAATATGCTTTGCCTACTTCAGCACAACTTAGTAGTATTGAAGATTTTAAATTTTTTAAAAATTCAAATGATTTAATTTATGTCGGTAATTTTAGTAAATATGTCACTGAACTAGGATTTTCTAGAGCCAATCCTGGGGGATTATTATTGGATTTAGATACAAAAACAATGAATTTTAAACATAGAAAAAATCTTCCATTACCAATTTATAAAGACTATAGAGCAATACTAGATTTTGATGACAATCAATTAATATTTTCAAATAATGATTACATATTCACGTTGAAATCTAATCTTTTAAAATGAATAAATTTTATGATTTTTATTAAAAAAACCTTTGTATAAGTATAACAAATAGTTAATAATGTTAAGTTATTATAATCATGAAATTTAGTTGTACTTAGTCAATAGATTTGAAATATGCATATGTTTCTGTTTTTTATTAAATTTATAGTGGTTTTATGGTTATGAGATTTTTAACTTTTATTATGTTGTTTCTTTTGTACGGATGCTCACTAACCGTTCCCAAAGAAATCGAGGTCAAATATGACGAAATACCTGAAAAAGTTGACTTTAATTATCATGTAAAACCAATACTTTCTGACAGATGTTATTCTTGCCATGGCCCTGATGAAAAATCCAGAAGAGCTGGGCTTAGATTGGATCAAGAAAAAACAGCTTTTATGAAATTATTAAGTGGAAAAACCGCTATAGACCCCGGAAGTATAAGCGGTAGTGAAATGGCTCACAGGATTTTATCAAATGATCCTGACGAATTAATGCCAACTCCCGAATCAAATTTAAGTTTGACAAATACCGAAAAAGCAATTCTTTTAAGATGGATTGAGCAGGGAGCAGAGTGGAAAGAACATTGGTCTTTTTTACCTGTCCAAGACATTTCGAATCCACTTTCAAATAATTTCAAAAATCCAATTGATTATTTTGTTTCAAAGAAACTTCAAACACAAGGATTGGATTTTTCTGCAATCTCTTCTAAAGAAAAATTAATTAGAAGGTTATATTTCGACTTGACCGGTTTACCTCCCTCAATCGATGAAGTTGAATCTTTCGTAAATTCAAATGACAAAAATACTTATTTAAATGTCGTAAATAAACTCCTTGACAGCGATGAGCATGCAGAAAGATTAACTATGGATTGGTTAGATGTGTCAAGGTATGCTGACTCTCACGGGCTCCATGCAGACGGTATAAGAACTATGTGGCCTTGGAGAGATTGGGTAATCAATGCATTTAAGAATAATACCCCTTATGATGAATTTGTATCGGTACAACTTAGTGGTGATATGAGAGAAAATCCTAGCAAGGGTGAAATATTAGCCACCGCTTTTAACAGAAATAATCCAATGACAGCTGAAGGAGGCGTTATAGACGAGGAGTGGCGTTTAAATTATGTCTTTGATAGAACAGAAACACTCGGAACTGCAGTAATGGGACTCACCCTAATGTGTGCAAAATGTCATGATCATAAATTTGATCCAATTTCCCAAAAGGATTATTATCAATTATCTGCTTTTTTTAACCAAACTAGGGAAATTGGAATGACTGGTGATGATGGAGATTTTGGACCCTTACTATT
>CENP01107164.1_pt1 | contig 11267 bp, 15 predicted proteins | sample 361281 | NCBI WGS metagenome assembly CENP01 (sample SAMEA2591122, study PRJEB7988) | marine metagenome | biome: marine biome (ENVO:00000447); feature: deep chlorophyll maximum layer (ENVO:xxxxxxxx); material: saline water (ENVO:00002010), including plankton (ENVO:xxxxxxxx) | depth 70 m
CCATGAACAGATAAAGACCATAATATTTCCCCTCCCACAAATGAGATCATTTGTTGATTTATTTCACGCCATTTTTTGTAAAGAATCCCATTTGGAAAATCTGCTTCATCAGTGTAGAGATTTTGGTTGATCATTAACACCGCGGAGTCATTTTGCTCTGCGATTTTTTCTATAATTTTTCGTTCTTTTGTATTTCCACCGTCTACTACAATCTCTTCAGTCAATTTTAGGCTCCTCCTGTCTAACAATTTCTATGATAATATTCAAATCGCAGTAGCCATAGTCAGCACAGGAAAATTGACAAAACCAAAGCGACCATCGTCGTCTGCTTTCTGTAATTGGGATAACCACAATTCTGCGTCCGTGTCCGACACACCTTGTGTCGTTGCAAATAACGCCATCAGTTTTGAAAGATAGAAGCCTGCCATACCAGCGTGTAATGTTGTTTCGATATACGATAGATTTTGGCGTGTGATAGACCCAAAACCGCTATCTGGAAGTAGATGCGATAATTCCATCGGTAACATTTGATGAAAACAGTGAGCTTTGAACGCGTCAAATATGGTTTGGTTAAGAGCCTCATCCGCCCCATAAAATCTGCAATGATCCCAAAGTATTGATACGATAGCAATTGGGCACCCTAGCTTTAACACACGCCTAGCCTCTTTTAATGCGGGATCAACCGCTTCAATGTATTCATAGGTTTGGATTGCCGCCAAAGCATCAAACGTTTCGGCATCACAAGGGATGTCAGTAGCGCTACCTTCTATAAACTCAATATAATCGTATTCGCTACAATAGGCTTTAGCATTTTCAAGCTGTTGCCGACTGTTATCTAAACCAGAAATGTGTCCTTTCCCTCCAACGCACATACCTAATTCCTTTAACAGATGCCCGCCTCCACAGCCTACATCTATTATAGATTGACCACTTTGGATATTTAGAGCCTCAATCACCGTCATTCTGCGATGTTTACCGGCCTTTCCCTCCGAGACATTGCGTTGCCATTCCCCAACATTGCCACTAAAATCCATTTGTTAATCCTTACTATTTTCGATTGATCCTCCGCCCAGTATTACAAGAATTTATTCATATCTTTTCGAGACATTTGGGCATTGAATTCATTCTCAGATCGAAACAGACAGATATCTGCGAAAAGTTTAAGAAAACATTTAAATAATAAATATGGGAGATTATTGTGGTTGCTTACTGGATAGCACATGTTGATGTTTCAGACCCTGAGTCTTACGAAGCTTATCGCTCCGCAAATGCTTTAGCCTTCAACAAATTTAAAGGGCGCTTTATAGTCCGTGGTGGAAAATCAAAAGTTGTTGAAGGAAATGTCCGCTCTAGAACAGTTGTAATTGAGTTCGATGATTATGACACTGCTAACGCGTGTTTTGATAGCAAAGAGTATCAAGAGGCAATGGCCCACAAACTCAATTGCTCAGAGGCCGATGTAGTTATTGTTGAGGGATATTCACCAACAATATAAAGGCTGAGGTTGAGCATCAAAAACTGATCCCCATTATCAAAATATTTCTCGCCTTCTCATAAAGGAGAAAGTAAATGGATCTTTTAGAAATTGGAGCAATTGCGCAACTCCTTGGTGCAATCGCGATTTTAGTATCTCTTATTTTTTTGGTGGTTGAATTACGGAAAAATCTTAAACAGAATAACATCGCCAATTCCCTACTACGGGCAGTTGAACTTGAAAAACTAAATTACAAGCAGATGGACGAAAATATGGCAAAAGTGATTGCTAAAGCACAATCGTCATATAAACATCTAGAGAATTATGAGAAAGTTCAGTTTGAGGCGTTTGTGTTGCAAAAAATATCGATTGCGCTTCGCGGGTATAGATTTGCGGAAGAATCTGCCTTTAAAATTGGAACGAATTATTTAAGAGACCGAGTGAAAATAAATACAAGTGAATTTTTTTCAAGCTACGGTGTTCGTGAATGTTACGAAAGCCTACTAGAACGAAAACTAATTAATGATGACGAACTTCTTCGAAAGATCGTTAATAATTTATAACTTGTTAGTTTATAAGGAGAGGTGATGAGTGGCGAAATTGCAAAGAAAACGGTAGAAGCTTATTTTGAAGGGCTAAATCATAATAACTCCACCAAATTACTTAAAGTGTCTCACTTCCCCCATTTTCGCATTTCTCCAAAGGGCGAATTAATTGTCTTTGAGACGCCAAATGACTTTATGCAATGGTTTTATAATAAAACGAACTCCGATAATTGGCATCACTCTGAATTAAATAAAATCAATACTTCTTTGATAACAGATATAAAACTTCATTCACAATTTACTTTCACAAGATATAGATCGGATAACAGCATCATTGGGCAATATCAGGCTATCTATATAATCATCTATGTGAATGGGAAATGGGGTATCAAAGGCGGATCTGGAAACGGCTGACTGTTATGACTAATTCATTTCCATCCCTTCATCAAAGTTTGTTTAAAAACCCCAAAACTTAAATATTTCAACGCGAGATAGTCCGTTTGAAATAGCCCTCAGGCCAAAAACTTGTACGTTATAAAATTCAATGTTACAAAATTTACACAACAAACAGGTAGCACAGCACAGAAAGAAGTTACGACAATGGCAGATGGTGGCAACCCCTTTATATTGCTGGCACGAATAACGGTGAAAGAAGGGATGGTCGATGAGTATCTAAAAATAGCCTCAGCTGCCGACAAATCTGTTCAAGCGACCGAGGAAGGTATGCTTTTTCATAATTTTGATTCGGACCCAGACGACCCAAATAAATTTGTTTGGACGGAAATATATAGAAAAAGCCAAGATTTTTTATTTCACGCTGATAACCCACCTGTCCAGGACTATATTGAAAAACACAGTAAATTGGCAGTGGATTTTTCAATTGAGATTTATGGGGATGTCTCCCGCGCTGTTATTGATAAGATCAACCTACTAGGGATACCCTTGAAACATTTTAGCACCACTTCGATAGGGTATGTTCGGTCGGAGAGATTCTCTTGATCCTTTTACACAACATCTACTAGTAGGATTTGTTCATTGTAAGGTACATTGCTAGATATTATTCTCAAATCTAGTCTATTAATCAGCTCGTTAAGCGGTAAGTCAGAAAGATCTCCCCTCCGCCAATTAAATGTTGGTGACAATTCGCTAATTTCCACTTAAGTCTCATTGTAAGAGGCAATCTCGAGTAAACTACCCTCTGGATCTCGGAAATAAATAGAGGTCATAGAACCAAGTGAGCCAGTGCGTGGAACCGGCCCTAAGATTATATTTACCCCTTTTTTATTCAAACACGCCATAACCACGCTAAGCCTTTCTTCCGTGATGAAACAAATATCAGCTGTTCCTTCTACCTCTTTCGTTCCAGTAATCCAATTTTTTGCCCCAATTGGACGGAGATTAATTTTTTGGTTACCAAATTTAAGAGCGATCCGATTATCTGCACCGAATACTTCCCGTTCTAATCCCAACATTTTTTCATACCAGTCCGCCATCTTTTCAATGTCTTTGCAATTCAGAACTACATGATCAATACCCACCAACATATGCCAGACCTTTCATTAATTATTAATATTATGACATCCAAAAAAAACAACCATATGTTAGAGCCAACGAATATTAGGGTTAAGCGAATTAAACATTTTATAAGATACCTTGAATGAGTGAGTTAATGCGACGAGGATCAACTAAAATTACTCCACAACTATGGTATAACCGCCAGTATTAGTCTGGTACCTCTCTCCAGTAACGGGGTGTTCGTAAATTGTTATCACCTGTGGCACCAAAGCTCCCTTCGGGGGGGGCAAAAGCCAGTTTGGAAGGTCCCTACTTTTGTTTGTTCCAGATACCGCTGTGTTTCCTTTTTTGTCTTCGTTCTGAACAATTGAGTTCTCTTGGGTGGAAGTTATCGTGGCACTACACGCACTTAAAAACAGTCCCAATATCGCCACAATAAAAAAGTAATTCCCCATCTTGACTAATGTTCTTTCTATAAAACCAACTACTGATAGTCGTTTATATTGGTGTAAGGTTTTAGTAGCAGTCCATTTTATTGAACTAAATCGATCAATTGAAAACGCAAATCCAAATAACACCGATAGTTACACTGCCCTAAGTGCAGCTAAATACGTGACATCCATTAGTGCCCCAACTTTTTCTGAGTGTTTTATATTTGCCTCAACACTACAGATATCCCCTGGTCCAAAAATATTTTCCTTGTCGCCTTGTCCTATAGTTATATGGCCTGAAAGAACAAATAATTGAGCATCAAAAGGATGCGTATGTTCCAAATTAATAGTACCGGCTTGCATTGTTTTCTCACTTACCTTGTATCCGTCTTTTTCCATTTGCTCTCTAAATTGTACTCTATTCATTACGTTCCTCTCAAAATTAAGTATTTTGTACACTGAATTTTTTACATGTTGATAATTTATTCGGCTCAATAGAACAACTTAATAACTTTGATTTTCTGAAATTTATTTAAAATATTTTAATACCCATTGATCCAATGATAAATACGAATATTCAGCAGCCTTGATAAGACTAAAAATTAATGGGAATTCTCTGTCCTCGTTTCTAATATTTGGAAAAATTCCAAACCATCCAAATCCAACCTACCGTTATATGGTAGGATGCTTGCGAAAGGTTAAGCACCTTTCTAATAACAGGATAAATGATAAAATATTTTTTAAGGAGCATATTATGGAGAAAATTATAGGAACTTGGGCATTGGTAAGGACTGAAGCTGTTGACGCCAAAGGACAGCCGACCCGAACTGCACCGTTTGGCGGCGAGGACTTTATAGGTAGGGTCGTATTGACCAAAAACGGCCGCATGTCGGCAGCAATCACAGATGCTCGTTCGATAATTCCATCTGGCGAAACTAGGGAATATTCCTGTTACGCAGGAGCTTACACGTTTGATGGCACCACTCTCATAACAAAAGTAGACAATTGTTCTGACCCAGCAAGAATGGGAACTAAACAGTTGCGAACCGTTTCATTTGATGGGGAGTTAATGATTTTACAGCCACCGCTTCGTTCCTATGGTAACAAGCCTGCAGAAAAACGCACTTTATGGTGGAAAAAAATATCTAACGAATAATTCTTTTTAAAAATGTTCTAATAAGTTTTAGGGCGGTGAAAGGCAATCAAATACTTGTCTTATTCCGACTCAAAATCCCAAGGTATATGGAAAAGAAACAAGAACTAGGAACTAATAAAAAAGTTGCTAGAAGCTTAATATTGTTATTAATTTTCTGGGTGCCAGCTACATAAATCACATTTTATTTTGCTTTCGTTCACGCTCCTGAATCCACTTGAGTACCCAGGAATTAAATTAGTTCACAGATAGAAACAGACACTTATGGGGAATAGGTTTAAAAAAGCCATAAAACAAATTAAACATTTTTTATTCTAGTAATTGATATTAATCATACGATCAGGGAAATTGTGATGCCAATAATTAAAGCTATATTAGCCTCATTACTAACTTTGACTGTCACGTCATCTTTTACGTTTGGTTCTGAACTTTTAAGAACACCAGCTACCATCGTGGGTGATAATTATGGCTTCACCGAAGGTCCAGTATGGGTGAAGGATAAAAAGATATGGTTATTTACAGATATTCCGATGAATAAAATATACAGCTTGGACTCTAATGGAAACGTAAATGTTTGGCTGGAGGATTCTGGTTATGCCAACGGCTTAAATATTGATAAAGATAATAATATTTGGATTGCGCATCATTGCCGTAAAGTTTCTAAAACAACGCCCAAGGGTAAAAACTATATTGTTGCATCAACCTACAATGGAAAAAAATTAAATAGTCCTAATGACATAGCAATCAGAAAAGATGGATCAACCTGGTTCACTGATCCAATGTACGGAATTACACTTAAAGGGTTTGGGTGTGAGGTTGCAAAGGAGGAACAACCTGTTCGAGGGGTTTACCAAATTAAAGATGGAGAAATTACTCTTAAAACAGGATCAATTGAAATCCCCAACGGAATAGCATTTTCGAATGATGAAAAATTTCTTTATGTGGCTAATTCTGCAGATGGAGTAGTGTATCGCTTTGAAGTAGATGGAGATGAACTCACTAATAAAAGACCATGGATAAAAATTGAAAGTGGTAAACGCCCTCACCCAACATTTGGATATATAGCCGATGGATTGCAGGTTGATAATAGGGGCAATTTATACGTCGCAGGAGGCCATGAAGGATTTGCTATTTTTTCACCCGAAGGTAAACAATTAGAACTTATCCAACCCGATCCTGGCACGAGTGACTCACCAATGGCTGGATTTGTGAGCAATCTTGCGATAGGTGGAGAGAAAAACAATCAACTTATGGTTACTGTTGGCAATCAATTATTAATTTATGAAATTCGATGACTCACGTAATACTAAGCCTGCTCGAGGCTTCATCACGAATATTGACCGTGCAATAGCGAATATAATTTGAGCAAGCCAGTGACTATACAGAGGTACTGTTCACAAACTTATGTTTAGAAGAAAGTAGCTGTTTTACGGTCCGATTTGTTGTACTGTTAAACAAGACTATGACTTCACATGGAATTAACTTTTAGCATAAAGGATCCTTACGATGCCACGTTTGTCCGTAAATGGTATAAATCTCAACTATCGTTTTGATGGCACTGAAGGGAAGCCTGTATTACTTTTTTCAAACTCGCTTATGTCGAACCTACACATGTGGGATACACAAGTCGCTAAGCTGGCTTCTGATTTTCATATCCTTCGATACGACAGCCGAGGCCACGGACAATCGGATGCCCCAAAAGGTGACTATACCATCGATATGCTGGCAGATGATGTGATTGGTCTGCTCGATGCATTAGGTATCGAAAAGATATATTATTGTGGTCTGTCAAAAGGCGGCATGGTTGGACAAAAACTAGCGACACGCAATCCGGAGAGGCTTCATGCTGCGGTTTTCTGCGCAACATCATCATATATGGGCCCGGGCAACCTATGGCAACAGCGCATCGATACAGCTCGCGCAGGGGGAATGGAAAGCGTTTCAGACGGCACATTAGAGAGATGGTTTACCCCCGATTACCACAGTACCCATTCCTTGGAAATTTCAAAAATCCGGGAGATGATACACGCCACCCCAGTGGACGGATTCGCCGGTTGTTGTATTGCTATAAAAGATATGGATCAGCGCGAGACGATTAAAAATATTGACCTACCTGTTTTAGTGATCGCCGGCGCCGAAGACCCTGGGACTACGCCTGCAATGAATAAATTGATAGCCGATAGTATCCCTGGCGCGGAATATGTGGAATTACCCGCGTCGGCGCATTTTTGCAATGTGCAAGCTGCTGATGGTTTCAACACTGCTTTAGCCGATTTTCTTTCAAAACATTAAGAATGCAAAGCGTCGTCAATGAAACGAGGGTGACTGCACTAAGAGCGATCTCAAACCACGTCGACGATACCATTCTGGGTTAACAATATTTAATGAGTTTTTTTAAATAAGGAGGAATGAATAATGGCAGGCTTTATTAGCACAGTTAGGTTTTTGGTTAAGGACGGTTGTGAGGATGAATTCATCAAAAAACATAATGAACCTGGCGGCATTGATCAGGCTGGTATTGGTTTAAATCAATATTTAATCCGCTCTGGCGATCGATCCTTCACATGGATAGGCATGTTTGAATCTGAAGCAGCTATTGCTGAGGTTAGACCACATCTTGTGCAACAATTAGATAAAATACGTGATTTGCTGGAAGAAATATCTCCAGAAATTGGCATCTCCGACCCTGCTTCTGGGCCCGTTATTTGGACTAATTAAGGGGCAAGTTTAAAAAATATTATATTTTTTTGAGGAGCTGCATGGCTTCAAATAGAAACACTCAATCCGCGTTTTAAGGTATTTTTTGGGAGGCTTGAATGACACGATTTATTAGCACTGTTCGGTTCTCGGTTAAACACGACTCTATCGAAGAGTTTATAAAACGCGAAAAAGAACTGGACTACACTGAAATGGCAGAGCAAGTCACCTTGATCAAAACAGGTGAAAACACGTTTTGCTGGATAGGTGTATTTGAGTCCGAAAACGCTATAATAGCCTGTAGACCAAAAATGATTGAACAGTTAGATTCTTTGAGGCATACGTTGGAAGAAATCTCCCCCGAACTCGGGGTAACGGATCCGGCATCAGGACCGGTCGTTTTTGACTGGAAATCGGACTAGTCGATTCGTAAGCGAATGAATATCATAAAAGCAAAAGCGCGAGAAAATATAATAGTTGAGTTTGATTCTGCATCTTCCAAATCAGATTCTTAAAACTATAATCAGTGATACACTATACTGTAACTTTTACCTCATAAAGGTTGTACACCAGCTCACCTGTTTCAAGATTTACGTTGCCCGCCGCAATCGCCTGTATACCATTCAACCAGGAGTATTTGTCACTTCCAGTTTGAAAGGTTGGAGCAGTGGCTATAAGGCCAGTAGCCATATCCCCTCTTCCCTGATATTCCACATAAATGAAGGCATCGTCGTCTGTTTTGAGCGTAAACCGCACATCCAGACAACCTATTTTCCCGTCATCTGCAACGGTTAGCCAATCCGCCGCGTCATTTGTTGCCAATGATGCTTTAATTTTGTCACTTTGAAGATCAATCGAGACCACATCAACTATAACGCGTGGTCCTTTCGGCCCGCCTCCAACTTCGATCATATCACCGAGTTGCACATGTAAAACCCCCATTGGCTCTAAAGTAGCTTGGGGAACTGTTGTCCCATCTCCCATAATTTTTTCCTTATAAATGGTTATTTTTGAGTTGTTTTTGCGACGTCCAAATACGATTATTTAGATATGGGATTAGATCGGGCTGGATGCAAACTTTGATGCGCTAGCCTTCACTTTATCGATTTCACCCACAGCATTTGCAATTTCAGAAATAGTATTCGCGCCCGCAAACGGTTCGCCGTTACAAGCATCTCTCAATATTCCAAATCCCCCGGTTTCCTCAACCGTCCTCACAGAAGTATAAAGGAATATATCTGCATAAGAACATTCTGCCCCGGTCAGAAAAGGCCCAGCTTTTACTTTAACCAAATGCCGTTCTAGGAATTCAAGGCGGTTCTTGTGAAGGGTAGTGAGATTAGCTATGGCCGCCTCTTTCCCCTCACCCGCAAGGCTATCGGTCAAGCGTAAATTTCGCCAGAACACTTCGTTGTGCCCTGTAATAATGTCATGAAATGGGGATAGAACAAATGAATAGTAATCTTGAACCCAGGCCCAGTACATCCCAACTCGTGCTGCGATCTCATTACTCTTCGGTGTTAAGGGACCGGGGTATTGGGCCACCAAATATTGAACAATCGCCATCGAGTCGTTTAATTCTAAACCATTGGAACGGTCTTTCATCCACGGTATTGTGCCAAACGGTGCTTCCTTATCCTTATCAAAATCGTCACCCATCGGATTTGAAAGCAGAAAATTCACTTTGATATCATGCATTGCACATATCAGGTTAATTTGCTCCCCGCGTCCTATAACAGGTAAATAGACTAAATCTATCTCTTTCATAACGACCTCCCAATTGTCTAAAATCCAATAACGGTAATCACTCAAATAAATAAAAACTTGTTTCGAAAAGATTATGTTATAAGTCTAGATGATGTGTCTATGGGTTTTTTCAAAATCTCTCTATACACTCTTATAGATTTGCAGCTAATGTATTAACCAAATTTGATAGGTTAGTTTTTATTCGCTTAAAACACTGTGTGACAAATAGCCATGGATAATAAGATACTAAAACTTGAGGATAAAATCCAAGAACAGAACCGTCTAATTAGAGTGTTAACTAGACAAAACAAAGAAAAAGATAGAGAGATTAAATATCTGAAAACGCAGATTTCTGGCCAAAATACCAGTAAAGCACGCGACCTAGAAGAAAATGGTGCAGTACTTAAAACGCGCATACAAAAAGATTTTAAAAAAACCGCCTATTTCGTGAAGGAACCAGAGATATCCGTTCAAACCCCGGAAGTTCTCGAGCTAAAAACAGAAATAAATAGGGAAGAAACGCCCGAGACTATCATGATGCGATTACGCTATAAAATTGATAGAGGTGAGTACAAACACGCGGAAACCGTATATGCTCAAAAAATTTGGAATATAATAACGGATAGAAGTGAACAGGTTCCAGAAAATATAAAACAGCAACGGAATGATGAACAATTAGAGCGATTAAAAACTAAAACAGCGGCAGCTTTCGACAATAAGTTTAACACCCAGAAAATATTAAGTTCACATCTCTATAAGGAGATCCATCAATATCTTGAAAGTGACCTAAAGCGCAGGGCATTAATAGAGCCGCTTATACAATTTCCAAATGACTTAGTCAGAGAAATCCAACTAGAAAACCAGAAGTTGTTAGAAGAAAACATTGTAGATCTACAGCTTGTTAAAACCGAGAAGACCCTTAAACGAGTAGAAGAAAATCATGATAATTTAGATGATTTGCTTCCTGAAGTACTAAATCATTTTAACCCAATGGCTGAAGCTGAGTTAGCGTTACTAGATGAGGAAATTTCAAAAGCCAGGAAAGCAAACTCAACTACCAACACACTAGAGCCTCAATCAAAAAAAAATGATAGTAGCTGATCTTGAATCACCCTAGAAAAGTTAAAATAAAATATTTAAACAATGATATAACAAAGTCCAAAATGAAAACTACTCGTTCACCAATCGATTTTCCATCCATACATAGGCTTCACTCAATATGAGATGGAGAACTTTCATAGCCGGGTTTGGTATATTATTGATTCTCACTTTATATATCATTTTAATCTTAAATATTTCCGACTTGTTACCTGCCAATTTGTTTGTCAAAACTGTTTTTTATGTTGTAGTGGGCATTGCGTGGATACCCATTGTTGTAAGATTAATGGGCTGGGCTCAACGGGATAATTCCTGATCTCTGTCGGCACAATCAATTTTTACCGCCGTACTAAGTACCGATGATTCTTTACTTTCACGTTGAGATGAACTTTTAATGTAATCAACATTTTAGAACTATATTTTGGGTGGGCGAATTATGGAGAATACTGTACCAAAAATTGGCTTCGATCTATCTGGCCTAGAAATTTTAATAATAGGAGCAAAGCTTGGAATTGGATTATCATTAGCTGAAGTATGTGCTGCGCAAGGTGCGCGACTAGTCTTGGTAGATATTGAGTCCCCTGTCGACCTTGCAAAAAACTTGGAAA
>CENP01231027.1_pt1 | contig 11260 bp, 5 predicted proteins | sample 361281 | NCBI WGS metagenome assembly CENP01 (sample SAMEA2591122, study PRJEB7988) | marine metagenome | biome: marine biome (ENVO:00000447); feature: deep chlorophyll maximum layer (ENVO:xxxxxxxx); material: saline water (ENVO:00002010), including plankton (ENVO:xxxxxxxx) | depth 70 m
AGTTTGTCAGAATCTACTGCAGCTTTTGGAAATATAATTCCAGAATCTGGAGATGCTGTTATATCCTGTGTTGTAACGCCCTCGACGCAACTAACCTTGAGCGAGCTAGCTGCATCGTCCGTTACCTTCATTGGTACTGCGCCTGCTAAAATCATTTTACACTAACCTCATACTATAACAAAACATCATAACTAATCCGAAACACTGGCATTTCCAGAAACCTTACTTTCTCCAGCGCTTCTTGGCTTCTTGGCCCCATCTACAATTCTAACTGCATTTCCCTTAAGAGTTAAGTCTCCAGATGCACTTTCTATTAACATATTACCATCATTTCTTATAATCATATTAGCAGTAGGATTCATTCCTGCTATAACCATTCCATGCTTTCCTATTGATATTATATAGTCAGATGCATATAATGGATTTCCATCGCCACCTTCTATATCTAAATCTACAGGATTGCCATCTGCATCAGTTACTGGCTCAAAAGTTGAAGTAGTAAATCCTTTATCAGTTACATTAACTCTTAAGTCAAATCTTCCTTCGTTAAAACCTCTTGATGCTATAGTTTCCGGATCAGAACCAGAGTAGCTTCCGCCAACATTTATTAGCATATCGCCATCCGTTTGCATAATAACGCTTCTATCATTAATATCCTTTCCAAACCAAGCAACCATTCCTCCCGCTGTATCTAAAACAATGCTTTTTCTATCTTGATTATCGGCACCAACAGATACATCTATTGATCCTTCAAAGTCTATGTTTGCGCTCTTTCCACCTGTCTTTGGAAGCTCCTGCTCTAAACCTCCTGCTATAGTCTGTGTATCTCTAGATACATTCCCATCTTCGACTTTAAAATTATTTGAATAATGTGCACCATTTCTCTGGCTTCCAGCTACAATAATTCTTCCACCATTATACATTGCTGGATTGGCTGGATCGACAACTACAATTCCGCCATATGTGGGGAACTCGCTAATTTCCTCTGTTTGGAAATCTTCTGTCCTCTCTACACCCTCAGGAAATGGTATCTCAAAGACGTTTAAATTTGAAGTTTCATCCGCAAGGCTCAAATGAAGCGCAAGCGAATTTTCACCAGGATCAGTCTTTGTTAGCCCTCCAGGACCCAGCCAATAATCTGTAGTATATTTAGTTGGAATCAATATATGCTGAATGGTATTTGCTATAAGAGACTCTGCTGCAGCATACATATTATGATATCTTGTATGATTTATATTAACAATCGAAGTTCCAATGTTTGAGCCAAAATAGTTGTGACGATTCAAATAAGAAACTCCAGTTTGGCGTACACCTGGAGTATCGCTTATGACCTCACCAGTGTTTTCATCAGCTGCAGGAAATATAATCTTTCCATCTTGGGCTCTTAGGGTTACCGGCACTCCCTCTTCCCCAGATTGATTTAATGGTTCCGTCTCTATCCTATTTGGGTTTTGACTCATGGCAAAATCAGCACTTAATGGATAAAGTATATTTCCAGTGTCACTTGTTTTCGGAACATGAAGCGTAAAGGCACCTTCCTTATCCATGTTCATTACAAAACCTTTGTCACTAGTATATGTTTGAGATTCTGAGTGCGTAGAGTTTGTAGAAAGCTGAAACAAGAATCCAATCCCTCTTCGTGATTTTAGCTTTGCATCGATAATCATATCACTTTCTGTTGGGGGAGACCCAAGATATATTGGGCTATAGTTTATATCTAATTTGTTTTTATTTATATCAACAACATTGCCATATATAGTTTCTGTAAGTTCATTTTCAGCAAGCAGCAAGGAGCTATCTGATCTTCTAAATCTGCTGCTATCAAAAGTTCTTTGTTTTATGGGAAGCTGTTCATTTATTTTTAATATTTCATCTTCAAATCCAGAAAACATATATGATTCAGAAAACTCATTAGATACAAACCTGTATTCCGAAAGTTCGACATTTCTTTTAGAACCCAATATTCCACTTATCTTTGCGGGCTTGGATTGACCCTCGAACAGCCCAACTCTTTTTGATGCTATATGAAATTTTGTATCTGCATTTTCTGCTACAGAACCTCTATCGGTTGAAATTCTGCTTCTTCTAACCGGCCTTGAGTATGTTTTAGAAGCCGATGTATTTCTAGACATTGCTTCATATACATCATAATAATAAACCCCTGATCTCTTATCTCTAGATAGATTGGAGCCATACTTGCCGCTTGATACTTTATACTGACCCTTTTCATCGATTGAAACATATGTTTCAGAATCTCCAATCCTCTTAACACCCCGTCTTAACTTCCTGAAGAATGGTACGGTTCCGGATTTTGCATCTGTTCCTTTTCTCCCTTGGTTAACATTAGGAACAAGACCCATGATAAGATAGGATTGACCCGAACCTGGATCTGGCATGATTATCGAAACCTTATCACCTTGGTTATATACAAAGTTGGTTCCGTAATCAAGTGCAGTTGCGTTTATATTTGAATCAGAAGTTCCATCAATAGATATCTCATATGTTATTGGAGTCCTATCGTCAGACTCTATAACATTGATAATTGTTCCTATTCTGCTTAATCTTTCTATTCTAGACATATTTAAAACCTAAGTAATTATACTTGATGATCCTGTTCCACTACTTTGAGAAGATTGTGGTGTAGATGGAATATTTAATATTCCAATTTCAATTATATTTGACATTTGAGTCAAATTATCCCTAATGTCAAGCCAAGATGATTGCCTTGGTCCATCTTTTGGAAATATTGCAACATAATCCTGCTCGGTATAGGGACTTTGAGAGTCGCTACCAAACTGAACCATTGACGATCCCTCCTCATCTAAGCTATGTGATCCATACAGAACTCTATCCATGCATAATATTTTTGCCTCACCAAACTCATCACTCCTTCCTGTTAACAAAGTTATTTGTTCGATTATATTCGATGGATCTATTGGAGTAGCCTGAAGTCCGTTTGGCAAAATAAGTGGGGTGGTGCCCTTTGAAGTCCCAACCCCTGCTCCAACTCCATTTAACATGTTTCCAAATACATCTGCAAGGTCTCCTACTGGACTTGTTTGAGTTATTTGAACGGGGTCTTGTAAAAGCTGCTTTATAATTGCTAAATTATCTTTTACTTTAGACTCCTCTCCCTCATTTCTTGCAAATCCTCTTATGAGTATTTTTCTTGAACCTAAGACTGAAGCTGACAAGTCTAACATCATATTAAAAAATCTTTCTTGATTATTTCTATAAGCCAGCAATGTTGCGACATCTCCATTATAATTTGGGGGAAACACTATGGCGCAATCAGGCGTTAGTACTCTATATAAGTCATCCTCTCTTTGACCCCTGTATGTGAGTATTCTTCCACCTAATGGATTTGTTGTTAGCTGGCCACCTATAACATCCAGAGGGCTTGGAAGATATTGCCCTGGTGGATGCCCATATGTTAAAGACATTGTTGTTTGAAAGCTTGAGCCATATGAAAACTGATGCTGTACATTATCTATATAATACAAAAGACCCTTTTCTGGAAGAAAAACTACATCTCCTGGCTGGTAAAACTCGTTACCAGGCACGGTTAAGCTGGCCTTATTTATTTTTGTTCTCTCTAGTTGTAGCTGCAAAATAGAATACGGCCTTGACTGAAGCTCAGCATCATTAGAAAATGGAAGCCTTAAGGTTCCAGGCTTGTAACCGTACTGTCTCCACAAATCAAAGTCAGTAGCTCCCGCCCAGAAGTACATTCCGTCCATTCCTTTGTTCAGGCTGTCCTCTAATCCAAGTGGAGCAGAACCGAATACATCAACTCTGGTGAAATCTGGAGGAGACTCTGTAAATGTAACTGATATTATCTCATCATCATTGACTATAAATCTTCTTCCAGAGCCTGGTCCAAGATAGTTTCTTTGATCATTCTCAATTAAATAATCTAGAGAGGATGATGACTCGCTATCTATATCTCCATTTAATAAAGATTTTAAATTTTGAACCTTGTCAAGTGTATCATTTAGGTTTATTCCAAAAACCTCTACTTCAAAATCAGGCTCATTTCCGCTAGATGATGCATCAGTAAATTCACCACTAATTATAGACTCTATTTGCTCAATCTCCTGGAGCTTTTCTTGATTTCTTTTTAATACTGTTACTAGGCTATCTCTCTTTGAAATTGTCGTAGCAAGTTTTTGAAATAAAAGATTTACCTTATTTAGTTTTTGCAAATCACTTTCTAGATTTTTTACAAAATCTGAATCTTGAAACCCTTGCTCTCCAACTCCAAGGCCAGCTGCAGGATCAAGTCCATAATTTTTTCTAAATGTATTTCTTAAAGCTGTCAACGATGAGGCGCTAACAATCTCATCATTGTTAACAGGCTGAGTTCCAAGATTAACAGCTCTTAATACACCGTCATAAACTCCAATTCCTGCGCCACCAAGCGTGGTCTCTTGGAATACGGGATCAAAATCTCCAAGAACAGTTTCTGTATCTCCATACAAAACATCTCCGTCATCACTCCATGATACATTTAAAGATATGCCGCTACCAGATCCTTGCTCTCGTTCTCCACCTACGGTAAAGTTTGCCTTCTCTCCTTCTCCAAATAATGCCTGAGATATTCCAGAGGTTGGGCCACCAAGCGTTACTACGCCGTCATTTAATCTAACTCCAAAGAACTCCAAAGCCTTCTTTCCAGAGTTTACTGGCCTTACAGCCCCAGTTATTCCAGGTATAAGAGTTTTGTCTGGATACTTATTTAGAAGTAATGATATTATAACTATATTAATGTTTAAGGAATGTATTTCTAATCTCAAAGAATCTGTTCTTGTATTAAAAACATTTGTTAAAAAGTCTGGAATTACTTTTCTTTCTTTGTTTAATTTAAACAAACCCTCTAAAACACTTAAAGGTGTTTTGTTCCATTGCGGAGGTCTAAACTCAATGTGACCTTGTGAATTGCAGAAAAATTCAAAATTTATATAACTACATGCAGCTTTACATCTTTCAAGAACGCTTGCGTATGATGCATCAAATAAATTCCAGCTGGAATTTCTTAGCTTTAAAAGGAACGGCCTAATGTCAGTGCTAGCATCATATTGATCAGATATTATAAATAAATTTTTATCCCTATTTAATCTTACATCCTCTATCCTTCTTTGCGCGCCAACCAAAGATACCGCCTTGGTAAATGAAGGGTCCTCGTTCATATCTTCAGATAGATTTACAAGCTTTGGAGAGCCGTCAAGATTAAAGCTTATATATAATCCCTCTGGAGAGCTAATAACACCTTGCTCATTTATTAAAGCAAGCTGCTCTTCTATCCCCTTCCCTATTGAGTCTATTTCTACATCAAGTGAGTTTGCAAGAATGCTACTTGCTACACTTTCAGGGTTTGGAGATATTTCCGACTCATCGACTGTTAGGATTCTTGCTCTTTGAGCCCTCAGCTCAGCTCTTCTTGCTTGCAGTGTTGCTATAGAACTATTAACCTGACTTCTCATAATAGAGTCCATAGATATTTTATTTGCAACATCATTACTCATAGTTATTCTTCTGTATGGTTTAAAGTTTCCATAAAAAGTGTTCTGTCTTCTCGTTGTCTCTATTATTGCAGTTAGAGGATCAGAAGGATTAAGAGAGGTTCCCGATGTCTCATTTCTGGTCATCGCCTCAAGCGTTTGCTCCATATATGACTGAACATTGTAAGGCTCCCCAACAACTAACAGGCTGAGTATATTAGCGACATCTAAATTACTTAATGGAGTATCTGTTGCCGATAGAGCATAACCCTGGTTGAAAGTTCTAGTATTTGTAACACTTGTAGATCTTTCGTCAATAACAGTAACCTCTGTTGTTGCTGTTATTATGCCATCCTTCCACCTATAAACAAAACCATTTGGATGCTGCAATATTCCTGCGCCATACAATGAGCCAGAACCTGAAAACTGGCCCTGAATTAAGTTTCCTTCTGTAGCAGTTTTGCCCGCAAGAAGTCCGGAACCATAAGATAAAAGACCAGATTGCAATAAGGTTTTGTTTTCATTTAAAAGCTCAGGCCCTTCTTCGGACATCACCCTTCCTGACTCATCAACCTTTAGCTTGTATGGAGTAAGCGGATCCTCTAGTATACCCTTTGCATCTTGAAGTGCAGGATTTTCGGCATACTTTGACCAATCAAGCCATCCCATGTTATCCGAACAGCTAATAGAAAGAGTCCACTTTCCATTTCCATAACTTTCAGAGGTATCTGTAACATATCCGCCAAAAACATGGATCATTCCGAATGAATTATCAGAATAAGTTCTTATTTTCTTATAGCTTTCAAAATCAATCTTGCCAGAGGTGTAGAGCCTTCTTTCTGCTTCTAGCACTGCATTATCTACTGCCAGATAAGAGTCATCAAATGATGAGTCCTCTCCAGTTCTAGAGCTCCAAACAGATCCGAAAGAATCTGAATCATCCTGCTTGGTTTTATTACCCCTTATATAAAAATGAACTCCATCTGCAGGGTTTATAAATGGTTTTCCTAAATAAAATGTTCTAAGTCTATCCCTTACTCTATCAATGTCTAGTGAATCATCCATACCACCAAGACCGCCCTGTTGCAGCGCTGCTGATATCATAGATGATGTATCTAAAATCGGAGTATTGAAGTCACCATTAAAAAGATCATTAAAAAGACCAACTGTCCCATTTAAAGCCTCTTCTATTGCAATTTCTATATCGTCATCATTTACAGTCATTACGCGATAAGGGTCTTCGATTTGTATACTGGCGCTATTTATAGAGCCTTGTCCAATTGAGCAGTTAGTTGAAAAATTTGAGAACGTTGTTATTTCTATAACTCCAGTTCCTGGTCCTACGCCATAATTATCTTCACTATCTGGATCTATAATCCATGTAGTAAGCCTGCTATCTATAGAAAATGCATTTCTTTTTATTATATCTAAAACATCATCCCTATATGCTTCATAATCAAGATCTTCTAAAGTTCCGTTAATAAGAGTTGAAAAGCTATTAAATGCAGAGCCAAAGCTGCTATAATCAGAAATCTCACTTGTATTGTTTGCTTTTTTAGAAAGCTGATCGAACCTGGCCTTATCTTTTTCGTACTGCTCTTGCTCCGCTATTGTAAGACCCTGGCCTGAACCAATCTTCTGCTGCCACTCATAATAAATTGTAAATCTTAATCTGTTTAATTCGGAAGCTTCTTTATCAGACAAGGTTCCTTGTGCTCCAGATACCATATATTTAGTCTGATCTAATACTTCAGCTAGTAAACCCATATGTATTTCTTTATATTGATCAAAATGATTTTCAAATTTTGTCAAGCTTTCATAAGCTCTAATTTGTGCAACCTTATATGCAAACAGAGCCTTTGTTGCTCTCAGAAGCATTTTTTCTGTTTTGTCCATAAACCTTAAATCATTATATCCTCCAAGTGTGGAAAAAGCTTTCTTTTTCACAAGAATTGTAGCCTCTGGAGACATAGAGGTTATAGTTCTTGTCTTTGGAGTTATAGATTTAGCTTTATTTGCCTCTAGAAATACCGCATATCCACTTTCTGTGAGGTAAGATTCTGTTGGCCTCTGACCAATAAATATAGAGTAATCTCCAGCCTGTATATTTTCTAACTTATCTATAAGACTAGAGTACTTTTGTTCTAATTTTTTATTAAATGACATGACATGACTATTATACTTACTTAACTTATATTAACTTGTTGCAAAAAAACTAAGAATTTTCTGAAAGACTACCATAAAGATCTAATGATTGCTCATTGGCATCCGCCTCAGGATCTTCATTTGACTGATTATTTATATCAAAATTAGAACTTGGTCTTTCTGATAGTATTCCACTCGCTGTTCTATATGCTTTTTTATATTCTTCGCTAACCGGAAATGAATAATTATCTAAATCAGCAACTTCTTCTGCCATTGGCCCCAGAGATTTTTTAGGCCTGCCGTCCGCTCCTCTTGGGTTTCTATGCCACGGCATAAAGTTATTTCTAATTCCACTTTTCTTTGTTGCTTTAAACTGAAAACTATATTCAAATATTCCAGGAGAGTTTGCGCTTTCTGTTAATGTAAAGCCCATAAAATATCCTCTATATGTAACTCCATGATAGTGCATATCTATTGATGTAGCAAAGGATGCCAGCGTAGGTGGCATTCGAAATGTCTCAGCAGCCGTCTTTCTCTGTGAGCCGGATGCTGCATCGGTTATATAATCAATTGTGCTACTAAAACCGTCAACTAAGCTTGATACTGCGCCCCCAGTTAGTGCATCTCCAAAAAGCATTAGTCCAGATGATGCATTTGCAGAAGATACATCGGTTATTGTATCAATAGCCTGCTCTTCAAAATCTTTTGCCTTTTTAATCATCAAGTCTTTAAATATTATTTGCTCATGCCTATATACAGATCTCAATATATTTATAGCCTCAATACCTCCTGAGCCAGTAGTTCCAGATACACTTATATCTACTAGCTTCTCTCCCCAGTACTGAATAACATAACCGCCCTTAGTCATTGTGTCGGTTATAAGCTTACCCTCTGTAATCTGTATATTTTGAGGATTTATATAAAGAGGAACTATCTCTTTACTTGCAACTCCATCGGTCCCTATTGAATTAATATCAACAGGAAGAAGGAACTTCATTATTTTTCTATGGAAAACAGGATTTGACATTTACTATATCCTTATTGATTAAAGTTATTGCATTAAATAGATAATTATAACTAGTTTTTATCCAGGTGTTTGTATTAGCTCTGAATCTTCAACAATATGCCTGCCTCTTATTTCTCCTGTGACGCTGTCTCTAATATTTATCTCTATTGGATTTATTTGAACATTTATGTTTTGACCTCTTTCATCAAAACTATCTACACCTTCAAGTGGGGACTCTCCCCTGAACATATTGCCTATAATATCCATAATTGCGCTAGGATTATTCAAAACCTCTGCGGCCTGTGACATTCGCCCAGACTCTATAAATGCATCAGCCTCGGCATCTACCTGGTTGAGCTCTTCAGTTAATTCCGAAATAGCAGAATTATAAAGATCTGATATTCCGCCTCTCGCTCCAGCGCCTAATCCCGCCGCCATAACTGTTAAGCTTCTGGTTTGGAGTCTTGACTGCATAAGCATTGCGTTTATTTGAGTATTTAGCTTCTCCATCTCGCCTAATGTTGCATCTCTACCTTGAATTTCTTCATCAATCTGTCTTTCAAGTAATGCTGCCGCATCTTCATCGCCGGTCATCCTTGCAGTCTCTAGCTGATCTAAGTAATCTAAAATTCTTGTCTGACTCTGAGTATCGCTAATGCCATACTGACTACCAAGTAGCTGCTGCTGAGAGTAAAATGCCATCTGTAAAGACGGGTCTTCTGCAGCCTGACTAGCAGTAACTATGTCTCCACCCGTAAATGAGCTTATCGTACTAGACATTGCCTCTGTAAGCATTCTTGCCATTCCAGCCTGATCTCCAGTCTGTTCGGCTTCAAGCATTTGAGCCTGAAGCCCTATACTTGCGCCAAGAAGGCCACCACCGCCTCCAAAATCCATACCACTTCTTTGTTGTGTTACAAAAGCTGTAGCATAATCAGTCGTCAAACTTCCTAGGGCTCTTGAAAGCTCTGTAGTTAGACCAGTTGCATTTTCAATACCAAGACCAAGATCTGACATTGTTCTCGCTAAACCTTCTAATATCGGCCTTCCAAAGTCTGCGGACATACCTAGTTTTGTAAATCCATCTGCAGCAGTATTAAGAGTGCTTGAAACTGTATCTATATTTAATCCAGTTTCTGATGCTATGTCTGAAAATGTAGCCATCTGCTTCATAGCCTCTTCTGCCGTAACACCCTGTTCCGCCATTGCCTTTTCTAAAAGTCTGAGATACTGTGATGATGACATGTTCATCGCACCAGCTTGCAACGTTGCTGCTGCATATAAATCCATCTCTCTTGTGCCAACTTTAACTGTTGACATAGCCTCTTCTATTGAAACGTTTATATCTGCAAACCCATCTCGGGTTGCTGTAAGCTCTTCTAGCGATAAAAATCCATAATCTACAGTAGCATATTCTGTCATATTATTGACAAATCTATTTGCATAGTATTGCGCATCTTCAAATGTTTGACCAAAAGATTTTGCGAGTGCGAAGTTTTCTTTATCTATAGTTCTGTGAAAAAGTGTTATTTTATCAATAGTGCCAAGAGTGTCAGAAGCAAAACCGGTTATTGCATCAAATGCAACTGCAGTAGTGCCTATAACATTTTCCATAGCATCGCCTAGGAATCCAAAAGCACCCCCAATTCCTGGTATCTCACTACCCAGCGAGCCCAAAGCCCCCACGAAACTTCCGATGGAGGTTATGCCTGCTGATATAGAGGAGTTAAGCTGATCATATGAATCTCTTGATTGGAGCAAAGCTCTATTGTAATCATCTATAGCACCTGTGCCTGCCGAGAGTGCTCGATTTGTTTTGTCGCCAAATCCACCAGCAGGTAGCCATCTATCAACAAACTGTTGCGCTTCGTCGCGACTAAGGTTTGTTGAACTAGATAGATTATCAATAAAATCTCTTCTACTCATTTAAATTCCTAGTCTTCATTTTTTATGTAACTTGACAAGTCTGAAAGGTTTCTTGGCATTCTTTTATATCTATCTCCAGCTATATCATTGCCTATACCTTCTGAATTATAATTAGTATGTAGTTCTTTGTTTGACTCAATTATTGATCTAACTAGCTCACTATCTTCAAAGTCTCTATTTTGAATCATTTCTTCAAACTCTTCATCACTCATGAATCTTTCGTTTTCTTTCTGCTCCCTAATTTCTTTAATCTTAGCTACAGCTTCAGAATTCCAGAAAGATGCTAAGTAATCTGCAAGATTAACAAGTCTATCATATTCGCGCTCTTTTTCAGCAGATAGCATCAAGGCGTACCAGCGCCATTGGATAGGGTCTATGTCGAGGAACCTTTTATCATCAACTGCACAATTCCAAATTTTGCACAGCTGCCAACGAAGCCAACTAAAAGATTCCGATGCTATTTTTTTAAATTTTCTTCACTCTCTTCTTCTATAGCTGTTAGTTCGTTATATTTAACAAACAACTGCTCTACAATAGAAAATTGCATTTCTGAAATAATAAGAGATCTTTTTTGGGCATCTGTAAGGCTATCAGCGTCGTCGCCTTCATAAAGATTTTCTAGTAGAACGCCGTTTGCGGCAATAACAGATCTACTTAAAATCGCCTCCCTCATTCCAGCAAC
>CENP01052904.1_pt1 | contig 11248 bp, 3 predicted proteins | sample 361281 | NCBI WGS metagenome assembly CENP01 (sample SAMEA2591122, study PRJEB7988) | marine metagenome | biome: marine biome (ENVO:00000447); feature: deep chlorophyll maximum layer (ENVO:xxxxxxxx); material: saline water (ENVO:00002010), including plankton (ENVO:xxxxxxxx) | depth 70 m
TCGTTGAGTATTGGCACCACACCTCTAATTCAACGGGGAATTTACGACTTCATTCCTTTAGTTTGATTTTTTCTCAATCTCCAAAATTTGTTGAACATTTCGGACTAGGAAAAGTACAGGAATATTATAATTTTTATTTGGGAAGTAATTCAGACAAGTGGGCTTCAAAAGTGCCTGGCTTTTTGAGTGTACAATTAAATAATATATTTCCTGGAACAAATATGTTGCTTTACTCAGTTGATGGGAAATTGAAATACGACATACAAGCAGAAACCCCAAACTTGGCAAAGAATTTTTTTTTCGAAGTCATTGGTTTAAAACGTTTCAAGCTAGATGCTAAAGGCAATTTGGTTTTCCATACAAATGCAGGAATTATAAAGGATTCTAAACCAATTTCCTTTCAGAACTCCAACCAATATATAAAAAATATTGAAACCAATTTTGTTGTAACTCAACGTAAAGTATCTTTTGAATTTTCAGCGGCGACTGAGCCCGATGTACCGATTATAATTGACCCAACACTTATTTTTTCAACATATTCTGGTAGCAAAGCAGATAATTTTGGCTACACTGCCACGTACAATTCTTTAGGCCATTTGTATGCCGGAGGAATCACAGACGCCACTACAACAGGTTACCCAACCACACTAGGTGCGTATCAAAAGGATGCAGTTGGTGGATTTAGCAGAAGTCCTGCCAATCTCCCTTGCGACATTACCATAAGTAAATACCAATCCAATGGTTCTAGTTTAATTTATGCAACCTATTTGGGCGGATCTGATAGCGAATTTCCTCATAGTTTGGTTGCCAGTAAGGATGATGAACTTTATATTTTTGGAACAAGCTATAGTGTTGATTATCCCATATCCAAAAAGGCTTTTCAAAAGTCAAAATCAATAGGTACAGATATTATTGTTAGCAAACTGAATCACGCTGGCTCTAAGTTATTGGCCTCAACTTATGTTGGGGGCAATGATGACGATGGCCTCAATAGTACAGCAGATTTGCGCTATAATTATGCAGATGATTTTAGAGGAGAAATAACCTTAGATGTCAATGAAGAAGTTTGGGTTGCATCTTCAACAAATTCAACTAATTTTCCAACACAAAACCCAAGCCAAAAAGACCTTAAAGGGTTTTTAGACGGTTGTATTTTTCATCTAGATACAGGACTTTCACAAATGCGCTGGGGTACTTATTTCGGAGGAAAATCAAATGATGCTTTATACTCCATTGAATTGGATAAAAAACAAAATGTTTTTGTTTCGGGTGGCACAAAGTCTGATAGTTTAGATGTCGATACAATATATCAGCAAAAAAGAGGTGGAGACGTAGACGGTATAATCGCCAAGTTTGATAAAAACAATAAATTAGTTGCAAGCACTTATTGGGGTGGCCAGAAATATGACCAAATTTATTTTCTATCAATAGACTCAAAAGATCGTGTATACTTTGCTGGCCAAACAGAAAGTGCGCACCAAACCACGTCAGGAACATATGGTTCAAAAGATAAAGGCCAAATTATAGGTAGAATTAGTAACGATTTAAAAACACAACAATTTCTTAGCGTTTTTGGTAATAGAAATAGAAAGCCTGACATCTCACCAACGGCTTTTTTGGTAGATAGGTGTTTTAATATTTACTTATCTGGTTGGGGTTCAAATACAGATCCAAGATCAAACCCTGGAAGTACAATTGGTCTTCCAATAACACAAGATGCTTTACAAAAAACAACCGATAGCAATGATTTTTACCTCATTGCACTAGAGCCCAATGCAAGCAATATTGGCTTTGCTTCTTTTTATGGCGGCGACTCTACAGAAGACCATGTTGACGGAGGAACCTCACGGTTTGATCCTCAGGGTATAGTTTACCAAAGTGTTTGCGCCTCTTGCCCAAACCCACCCAAGAGTAGCAAAAATCAAGTTTCTGATTTTCCGACAAGCTCAAATGCTGTTTATAAAAAAAATTCTAGCCCAAGATGTAGCAATGCATCTTTCAAAATTGACTTTAGACTGTCTAAATCTGTAATAGCTGATTTTAAGGCAAGTCCTTTAGCTGGTTGTTCACCGCTTAAAGTTGACTTTACCAATTATTCCGAAAATGCCATTTCATACAAATGGATATTCACCCCCCAAGACACCAGCAAAGCAAAAAACCCAAGTTTTACTTTCAAAACTCCAGGTAAGTACACAGTTTTATTGGTTGCACGAAATGCCCTCTCTTGCAATAAGACAGACACTTTTGAGAGAGAAATTAAACTTTACGATCATTCCAAAGCAAAATTTGTAGCAAAACCCAAACGATGTGAATTGTTGGTAGAATTTATAGATAGCTCAGAAAATGCTGCAAGTTATTTCTGGGATTTTGGCGACGGGAAAACAAGCACCAAAAAAAACCCAAGCCATTTGTATCGATTCAGTGGCAAATATCCTGTGCAACTTATTGTAGGTAGTGAAACGGACTGTGTTGACACCTTCGAATCGAGTATTCGGGTTTTGTTTAAAGATACCCTAAAAGCAGATTTTTCTATTCAGCCACCCGTCTCTTGCTTACCAGTTCATTATACACTAATCGACCAGTCCGATGGTGGGATGACTTTCAAATGGATTATAAATAACCAGTTAATTTCTGACTCAACCAAAGCATTTTTCAGAGTTACAGACACCATTCCAAAAAATGTATACCTCATTGTTTTAGATACAAATAGGTGTAATGAGATCGATACTGCAACAAAAGTTTTACGGGCTTTTGACGAAGCTGTTGCCAATTTTGATGTCTTCTCTGATCCCTGTACTAGGAAAATTCAAGTGGTTAATGGATCTAAAAATGCAGACACTTATGCCTATACCTTATCAGATGGAAGTGAAAATGATAGCTCAGATTTTAAGTATGAATTCGATACAGATGGAACAAAATCTATTCAACTCATTATCAATAAAGGAACAACTTGTGCAGATACAATAACCAAAACAATTGATGTCGAATTCAAGGATAGCCTAAGTGCTTTATTTGATATAAAGCCAAAAAGAGCCTGCCAACCAGTTTCTTTTACTATTGACAATAAATCCTATAATGCTACAAGTTATTTATGGGACGTTGATAATGGACAAACACCCACAGGTTTTGAACCGCAGATGACCCTATCACAAGCTGGTATATACAAGGTCAGGCTCATTGTATCTAACCGAAATGCTTGTATAACAGATGATACTTTTACCCAGACAATTGAGGTAGTTCAAAAGCCGAAAGCGGAATTTACTTACACCGCAGAAAACTGCAAATTTGATATTGAGTTGACAAATAACTCCGAAAATGCAAACAATTACCTCTGGCTATTACCAAATGACTCAACAAGTAGAGAAAAAGAGTTTACATTTTCCTTAAATGATACGGCAAAAAAAATGATACAATTGATTGCCAATCCAGACTCACTTTGTTCAGACACCGCACAATTATTGGTTGATTTAAATCCACTTTATGACAATAAATTGGAACTTTATAATGTATTTACACCTAATAACGACGGCGATAACGACTGCTTCTCTTTAGACGGGAAAATAGGTGGTTGTAAAAATATAGAATGGAAAATATTTAACCGTTGGGGCGAAAAAGTATTTGAGTCTAAAAGCTTAAAATCCTGCTGGAACGGATATGACAAAAAACAAAAAAAATTGTATCCAGAAGGCGTCTATTTTGGCATAGTGAAAATATTTGATGATTCCTTAAGTTTGCAACACACAATAAGCATCAGTATCACGTTACTAAATTAGTTATGAACAAAAACAAAAATTTATGGATTACATTGGCTTTGGTTGCCGCTTTCGCATTTTCTTCTTGTAAAACTTATGTAGCTCCTTATGATGGACCTACAACATCATCTTTGGATGCCCAACCAGACAACAAAAAGTCTTAATTTATACTATAGGTTAGGCCAATATTTCCGCAACCTTTGATCCTATTTCTGCGGGAGAGTCTACTACGTGGATTCCACAAGAACGCATAATGGCCTTTTTCGCTTGAGCTGTATCGTCAGCGCCGCCTACGATGGCGCCTGCATGTCCCATTCGCCTTCCTTTTGGGGCCGTTTCGCCAGCAATAAAACCTACCACAGGTTTGTTGCCATTTTCTTTTACCCATTTAGCAGCAGTAGCTTCCATATCTCCGCCAATTTCTCCAATCATTACTACCGCGTCCGTTTCGTCGTCCTGCATAAATAGTTTCATTGCATCTAACATGCTCGTACCGATAATTGGGTCTCCGCCAATACCTATGGCCGTAGATTGGCCCAATCCTTCTTTTGTAATTTGATCAACTGCTTCATAGGTTAAAGTTCCAGATTTTGATATTAAACCTATTCTTCCTTTTTGAAATATAAACCCTGGCATGATGCCAATTTTTGCTTCTCCTGGCGTGATTATGCCCGGACAATTGGGGCCAATCAAGATAGCATCTTTGCCATCTGCATATTTTTTAGCATCTATCATGTCTTTTACAGGGATACCCTCCGTAATTGCAACGATTACACCAATTCCAGCATCTGCTGCTTCCATTATAGCGTCTGCTGCAAATGGAGGTGGAACAAATATGATAGAAACATTCGCTTGTGTTTCATTTACGGCTTCTTTCACGGTATTAAATACGGGCAGATCAAGATGATATTGGCCTCCTTTGCCTGGTGTAACACCACCAACTAATTGTGAACCATATTCAATCATTTGAGTGGCGTGAAAACTGCCCTCTTTACCTGTAAAACCTTGGACTAAAATTTTAGAATCTTTATTGACTAGAATGCTCATAATCGACCTGTCAAAGATATTGTTATCCAAACGACTTTTTAAAACCAAAAACAATATTTGGTTCTAAAAAGGAAAGATTCTATAAAAAAAACCTCGCGCAGATTGCAGCGAGGTTTTTTTGAAGATTACATTTTACCTATTTATCTCTCAATAGGGTAACCTGACCGCTGATTGGACCAAGTCCATCATTTTCAGGTTTAGCTCTTAATCTGTACTCCAGTATGTAAAAATAAACACCCTGTGGACACTCTTTTTTGCCTTTGTTCATTACCGTTCCATCCCAATCCACTTCTGAATCCTCACTCTCAAACACCAACTCACCCCAACGGTTAAAGATTTTAATGCTGTATTCCTCATGACCCTCAATACTTGGATTAAAGAAATCATTGTCTCCATCCCCATTTGGAGTAAATACGTTATAAGGTATAATTTCAGATAGGAATTCATTTTTAACCTCCAATCGGAATGTGTCCTTACATCCAAATGCACTTACAGCGATTAACCACACATCATATTCATCGCCACCATTTCTATTGATTACTTCACCATAGTTGTGCACTGGTTCATATTCCGTACTCATTATTTGGAAAGGAGCATCATAGTCAAAATCCCACTCATAGCCTACCGCATTTGAGGATAAGTTGATGAATTTGAATTCAGGTTGTTCATAAGAACTATCTATTTCAAATTCAGCCTTTACGTAGTCCACATAGACATAGATAGTATCGTTGGAAGGACATTCCGGAGTGAAGGGATCTCCATCGTCCCAATCTGGAATAAGTATCACCCGTTTCAAGCCACTAGATTGCCACCTATGCGTTACTTGGAAACCTGACTTTATTTCGGTTGTTGAAGAATCTTCTTCAATAAGCCATGTCCATTCTGTGTAAAGCGGTTGATTTGAACTGTCTGTGAATGTCACCAACTCTTTTACACAAACTGTATCTTTATCTGCATGTGCTTTGGTCTTTAATCTTGGGAGCACAGTTACTTTAAAATAACGCGGTTCCAAAATATCAGGGCTGGGGTCAGGGAAGATAACATCGCACCGGTCAGTAAATCCAGTGATTTTATCAGATTGTCTTAAATAAACGTAGTATACCCCTGTGTCCTTATAAACATGAATGGCTGTATCTTGGAATTTTCTTGCATTTTCTTGGGAACTATCTCCCCAATTAAAGTACCAAATGGTACTGTCATCAATTGGGTAAGTTGGTGTTGGACTAATATTGTTAGCAAAAACACTATCTCCAAGACAAATGGTTATGGAGTCTCCTTGTCCAAAATTGTTCAAGAATTCAAATTCTGGCTCTGGTCCAATTATGTAAACCTGCTTGATAATACTGTCTTCACAACCAAGTGCAGAACGTACTTTTAACTTCACTGAAAAATAGCCCCTAGATGTATAAACATGGGCGGGATTTCTCAATAAACTTCTTTGTGTACCATCTCCAAAATCCCATTCCCAGTAAACCACACTGTCACAACGAAGAGAATTTGAATCTGCACAAACTTCTGACCTACAAGGGTCAAGCACATAGGAAGAGTCAAAAAAGAAGAAATCATCATCACAGCTGTTTACTGTATCATTGAGATAGAAATTTGGAATCACGTCAGTCACATATACTTTTACTTTAGAAGTATCTCTACATCCCAAGCTGTCTTCAGTTGCGATACGAATTATTTTAGGTCCTGGTGTTGAATAGGTCCATTCTCTAAATTCTACAGATGTTCGCCAGTTTTCTGCATCGCTGGTGTCATAGTCAATATATTTTTTCTCTTTGATGGCGAAACGAGAAGGCGCTTCCCAGAAACCTCTTGGATCAATCGGGAAGAACTGAGGGAATGCATCTCCATTATCGGCTGCATAGTATCTGATACTGTCTTCCACACGCAATGTTTGACCTTCGCACAATGACTCGACTGTTTTGAATTCCCTGAAATAACCAACATTTAGCAATATGTTGGCGCGGGTTTCGCAATTGTCAATGTTAAGCATTCGTACATTGGGCACCATTGGACCTTCCCAGTCTATCGTAACGGATGGAATGGTATCAAACTCTGTTGGGTTTCCTCTATTGTCAAACTTAGAAGGCACAATAAGTGTATCCACTACAGGTACATCTGGATAATAATTTTCATATAGCCTTCTATCAGCTAAACTCGCACAAGAATCAAAGAAAGGTATGGGCATCCTATAGATTAATTTGTACACGCCTGGCACGGTATCTCCTTGCGCAAAGGTGTCAATTGGCATGTTCAAGTTTCTAGGGGTAATCATTGTGTCATATCCTTGAAGCGAGCTATCTCTAAAATGTAGTATTTGTTCTATGATTGTACTATCACTCATGCTCGAATCTGTATACTGATAAACGAACTCATCATGACGTTTTGTTAAATAAGTGATTCTTTCATTCCTAAACTCAAAGTCATCACTAAAGCCAGAAGTGTCAACGCATCCATAAGTACCATCTCCCAAGTAATAAGCTACATCTGTTTTGGGGATTTTTCTGTAATCAAGTCCTTCGCTTTCAAATGCCTCAATAATGGCGTCAGTAGCACCTTTATCATCTACTTTAACCACAAAATCTCTCAAGATAGCTGTCACAATGGTATCAAGGGTTTCCAAATAGAAACGTTCCTTACCATTAAGATTCAAGAAATTTCGGGCACGATAGCGGACCACGAAGTTGTAATGCCAATCTTCGCCATCATAGTTGATATTGCTATCATTTCTAGTTGGGCTTGGCCCTTTATAGGGTACGAAATATTCGAACAATTCGTAATACTGATCAAGGGGAGAATAATCCACTGTGGTATTTTCACCGGTAAATTGCTTGATGATCTGGTAACCATGATTCACTTCAAGCTTTTGGATACCATCTTGTAATTCATAGTGTAATTTGATGTATGCAGTGTCTCCAAAACAAATGTACCTGGGTGTATTATTTGGGGAGATCATTTCAAAATTAGCAGACAATAAGTTGATTCTAAAAATGTCACTATACCAAGCGGTATCTGTACATTCAGGCGCAATTGGTGTGGTAGTAACCGTAGTATCAATTCTTAAAATGCTCGGAGGATTGGTAGTATTGTCAAAAAGTGTATCATAAGTAACCAAGAAATTAGGCGGTCCGTTGCCAATGATAAGTCCCAAAGTGAAGGACCCAGTTTTTGTATTCCTACCCGCTAAATTATTGGCTGTATAACGTTGAACAAATGTGGTCCCCCATTGTAAAATCATCGGATAAGGCATAATAAAGGGAAGCGGGCTCGGATTTGTTTTTGGTGGAGCTAAGATGCCTCCGCTTTTGTAATTCACCCAATTATTTTTACCCGCAAGCGAGTCAAAATTCACCTCAAACCACTGCTGTGAACAACCTGGTTTTGTCTCCCTCAAATGAAATTGAAGCGTATAGTCTTCTGCCCTTGCAGGATCAAAAGGGCAAGGTTCACCACTTTCCCACACCAATACTTCTGCATTTGGTGGCATAAGGGCTAAACTAACATTTCCTGTTGCCTCACAAAAAGGTGGGGTAACGGTGTCTTTATGATATAAACTTACATTAAAACACTGCACCGTATTTTGGTAAAAATCACTTCGGTGGAAAGCAGGATCTACAACAATTTGCTGGCGTACAACAAATGTATCCACAAGTTCACCATTGATTGTCATCACTGTATCTTTAATAAATGTACTTGCCGTAGCAGTTATTAACCTTCCTGCCTCAAAATCATAGGCAGGTTCTGGAAACAATGTATCACATACAGTTTCTAAGGTAAACTGATCATCTGACTCCAACGTGAAAGTTGTAGGACCATTATATGTTGTAATATTTTGTGGATTGGTGGCAACATTTATGACTTCCACCACACCAGAATTGATGTATTTGTATTTTTCAATATTCCCATCAACCACTGTAGAAATAGTTGGTCCTACAACGATGGAATCACTCAAGGTATTAACCCTTACAATTAGACCCGTTTCATCGACGGAATAATACGTGCCAGAAATCCATTTAATTACCGCATCTTTAGGCACCTTTACCAAAGCATTGAATGTTTGTCCTGCAGTAGCAGTATCATTGATTACAAGGGTGTTGCTATCATAGTACTCCAAATTGGTATCGGCATAAATAACTGACTGCGCAGGCAGTAGGATATAACCGTCAATAGGCATTACGAATGTGTCGAGAGCAAAAATATTTTTTTCAAAAATTTGGGCAGAATTTGCTGCAACTGCTTTGCTTAATTCTTCCTCTACATTTGAATACTTTGTTGGTACGAATACATCTAAAACATCAGGAATTCTGACAAAGCTATCCGGCCATACATTTACATCGAAACATTGTCTAGCATTTTTGCTAAGTAAAGTTCTTCTTACGGGCTGACTTATAAATTGAAAGTTGTTTCCTTCATAGTATGTCGTTTCCCAAGGCGTATACCAGTGAACAGGTAAGCTGTCTAATGAAAAATTACAATTTTTCCCTATGTTTTTGCCTGCCCTTGTGTCAGTTGTACATTGTGGAGCATATTGATCCCCAAAGGACCACAAACGATAAACATGGGTTTTGAATGGACCTGTTCCTGGAGGATCAGGATAGGGAATTGCAGTTTGATCGCCAGATCTAGTAGCAGTGTCATAATTGAACGCATACTCAAACTCATAAGTAGAATCTAAACGAACCACTATGGAGTCATAAATGATTTGCCCATTAAAATAGACACTGTCATTACCACCAAAATATCTTAAAGTAGTGTCCGATAAAAAAATAGTATCTGCTGGAACAGTGTACTTGGTAGGCACGCCTCCTATAAGCCCAAAAGTATCTTTTTGATAAATACCAAACATGGGGATATTTACACCATTTATGGTGAAACTTGTGTCTTGTCCAATGAGGATCATGGTATCTTTAGTTATTGAACTTAAATGATATCTTGTAAGCTTTCTAACCAAAAAAGTATCCAATCTATTGCAGCTCATTGAGGTATCAAATTCATGTAATTCTATGACTGGGACACCTGGTTCTCTTTTACTTACCGTTACAACTTCGTCAAAAATATTGTCATCGTTTCCAAAGAAAGATGAAGCATTGGTGAAATGAATTGAATCACGAATAATACACTGGTATTTTTCTTCTTCTGGGATAAAAGTAACCATGGGTATCTCTATGGTGGAGGCAGGCCCCAACCTTAGGATAGTATCATAGGCCATAACATCACAAGGCCCTTGAACAATTCTACAAGATATCATCCATGGTCCATTAGGATGCGAACGAGTTGGGTTTGCATTTTGATTGTCAAAATTTACATTAGGTGGCCAAGGTGGATTACCGAAATTCCATAAAAATTGTGAACCGGGTGGCATTCCACCTTCTATTTCAAATGTTACTTCATCACTTCCAGTACAAGAGGTATCCATACTTGCAAGAATTTTAGGTTCGAGTACAAAGTTTGTTGCTGCCGCTTTGTAAGTGAAAGAATCAATACAGCCAAATTTGGCTTCCACAGTGAGTCTCGCATCAAAAGTCCCATCGGTTTTATAAAGGTGACACACCCTTCTTTTCCATGCATTAGAATCTGCGGGCGGATAAAAGGTATCTATCGTACCATCACCGTAATCCCAAATAAATGATTTTACACTGTCGAAAGGTAGCGTTGATAGGTTGGTGATACAAGCGGTTGTTGTGTCACAGCCTATGGGCGCATTCGAACTAATTTTTACACCAAGCTTTGGAAATACTTCTATATAATCAGACAATTTTACGGACGATACGCAGCCATTGGCATCCACGGCTTTAATATTTAATCCATATTTCCCGCCCTGTTGATCAATAACAGAGTGACAGAATTGTAAAGGATATGATGGATTGTCGAATACATAATTTCCACCATCATCAAAAATAAACGTTTGTTTCACTATGCTGCTTCCTGGAGCTGCTGAAGTGGTGTCTAAAAAACAAAATTTATTGCCTTCAAAACACTGCGTAGAAGAATTGGTAAGAATGTTGAATATTTTTGGTGAGGGTTTCACAACCAGTTTGAAACTATCTTCACAGGCTCCTGTCGGGCCGGTAAATCTATACTTTACCATGTAAGTTCCTGCTTTTGAATAAGCATAAGCAGGGTCTTTATCGGCAGAGGTTATTCCTTCTCCAAAGTCCCAAAAAAATGTGTTCCTGCCTGACGAATTGGCTGAAAAACTTATGGTTGAGTTTACACATGGAGCAGTAGAAGTATCCGCTTGTGGACTACAACTTTGCCCTTGAACTGAAAAAGAACCGCCCAACAAGAGCAGTATAAAGAAAGCGATAATTTTAGTCGTTTTCATATTAGATGTTATTCTCAAGATGATTGATCCTTTAAAAAGGTTGGCTAAGGTAGTGGTTTTTTGTGATTTTATCATAGATTACCGAACGTTTAGTTTTCCTTGTTTAATTTCCTCTGTG
>CENP01090183.1_pt1 | contig 11246 bp, 13 predicted proteins | sample 361281 | NCBI WGS metagenome assembly CENP01 (sample SAMEA2591122, study PRJEB7988) | marine metagenome | biome: marine biome (ENVO:00000447); feature: deep chlorophyll maximum layer (ENVO:xxxxxxxx); material: saline water (ENVO:00002010), including plankton (ENVO:xxxxxxxx) | depth 70 m
CATGGCAGCAAGACACAAGGTCCCACTTCAAGCAAAAATTTTGATAGCAAATTTTATTAATATTGTAGATTCTCAGGATTAAATAGAACAGGTATAAAATGGTACCATCTCTCAATTATATAAAAACTTCTAATGATAATTGGCCAGATAGCCAGGCTAAGCGACTCCATAAAAAATTTATTAATAAGCATTGGAAACAAGTGCATGTTGAGGAGCAAAAACCAATAACTGATCTAAACCCTCAAAATAGATTCAATCTACAAGCAAGAGATATAGCTTGGGATATACCGTCAGTCTCTCATCTATTAAAGAGAACTGTGACAGGGCCAAATATAGAAGAAATAAATGCTTTCATTAACAATGGTATGGAAACAAGTATTCAAGGTCTATTAGCTGACCAAGAACCACCTAGCCCGCCTGGGGCATGGGTTAATGAAGAGTTACCTGATTGGAGTTCATTATCCTCAGATGAAAGACAAGCAATCATTCAGGCCTACTACAATCGAATGAGAGTTTTTCAAAAATGGTGGGCAAAACGAATGATGAATGGCGGTCTAAACATTACTGAAGTTATGACACTGTTTTGGCATAGCTATTTTGCATCAGCCTACTCTAAGGTGTTTTATCCTCAGGCGATGTATCAACAGAATAATATTTTTCGCACATTATGTATGGGCAATTTTAAAGATCTATTACGTCAAGTAACATTCGGGCCCGCGATGATGATATGGCTGGACATATCTGGTAGTAGAAAAGAAGCTCCAAATGAAAACTTTGCAAGAGAGCTTATGGAACTTTTTACTCTTGGAGTTGATAATTACAGCCAGAGTGATGTAGTTGCTGCATCTCATGCATTCACTGGATATGTGACAAATGGAGTTGAAACAAATTATGATTTTGACACAATGGAAGGTTGGGGATATTGGTGGACTGATTGGCATGATTTTGATGATAAGACCTTTATGGGTCAGACAGGACCTTGGACAGGTGATGATATTATTAATATGCTTTTAGATCGTGATGAATGTGCGGTACATATATGTAAAAAATTATATAAATGGTTTTTATATGACCATGTCGACCTTGACTTTATTGATGGCATGGCAGATATATTACGTTCAAATAATTATGAAATAAAACCAGCCCTGGAATATCTTTTTTCAAGCGAACATTTTTATGATCCCACCTTTTATGGTTCTAATGTCCAAAATCCTGTTCAATTATATCTGGGAACAATAAAAACATTAAAAATGGAAGAACAGCCATTCGATACCAACTATTTTACTGAAATTCAAAATCATTTAGATATGATATTATTTGAACCGCCAGATGTGAATGGATGGCTAGGGTATCGGACTTGGATCAATTCTAATACCCTGCCCTTGCGAAAAGCAATGATATGCGCACTAATAAACCATGAAAGTCCGTTTGGCAGTTTTGGTAATTATTTAAATATTCCATCTGTAGCACAATCTTTAGTTAATGATAATGATGATACATATCATATCATACAGATCATCGATAATCTTGTATTATTATTCTTAGGAATAGAGGCCAATGAAACTCTTTCAGAACAATTACTTAATATTGCATTAGATGGGGCTGAGCCTTATGATTGGAATATTAGCCTACCAGCTTACCATGCACAATGGAGCAGATTCGAAGATCTATTAATGTATATGATCAGATTACCAGAATTTCAACTATCATGAAAAGACGAGACTTTATAAAATCTTCACTGGCGTTATATGCCTTAGGTTCATATTTACCTACTGCACTGCTCGGGTCTAAGAATAGATTTAGCTATCGGAATTCCAATATAGATTCAGATAGAATTGTGATCTTGATAAAAATGAACGGAGGAAATGATGGACTAAATACACTTATCCCCTATCAAAACTCATCCTATTATCAGCAAAGGCCTGCTATTGCTATACCTAGTGAACAATCATTACCAATTACGGATACCCTAGCTTTTCACCCGGCACTAGAAAATTGGCAGACATTCTTTGAACAACAGAAATTAGCGATCATACAGGGTGTAGGATATGCAGATGGCAATCTATCGCACTTTCGTTCTTCAGATATTTGGGATACAGGCTCAAACGAGGACATAGAATTAACAACAGGCTGGTTAGGTAGACTACTTGAATTAGAATACCCAGGCTTTCCTGATTACGCACCAGAACATCCATTGGCTATACAGTATAATAGTGCCAACCTTTTAGAGTTTAAAACTGAGACATCTAATACAGGGCTTTATTTATATGACCCGGATACAATGTACTCGATCATATCTGGCAATTATATTGATAACCTTAATTCTGATATTCCAGAAACATTTGGTGGGGATGAACTCGCCTTTATAAGGGAATTAGATCATATGTCTTTTAATTATTCCCAGATTATTTCAGAAGCTGCGCAGAATGCCCCAAATACAATAATGAACTACCCAGATACGAATATTGGTCAACAGTTTAGAATAACTGCACGGCTTATTGCAGGAGGATTGACTACTCCATTTTACCGTTTTTACCAAAATGGATATGATACACATGTAGAACAATTATACAGTCATGAACAATTACTTTCTAATCTGTCTGACGCCTTAAATGTATTTTTTGATGAAATGGATGCCCTTGAGCTCTTAGATAGAATAATTATTGTTACAACAAGTGAATTTGGAAGAAGAGTTTATGAAAATGCCTCTGAAGGAACAGACCATGGAACAAGTGCCCCCGTATTCATATTTGGATCGAATCTTAATGGTGGAGTATTTGGAGATGACCCAGATCTAACAAACTTAGATGATAATGGGAATCTTCAGGTTCAATTTGATTATAGGCAGATATATACCACGATAATGAAGAATTGGTTTGGTTTGAATACAAATACTGTAGATCAGGTATTTAATGATAACTTTCAAACTATACCCTTTTTAGATGAAGCATTGTACTCTCAACCTAAGACAGGTCCAAATGGATTCAAGCTCAATAGTGTATACCCGAATCCATTCAATTCATCAACTATGATATCTTATACTTTACCAAAAGATCATAGTGTCATAATACGATTATTGGATATAAGAGGAAGAGTTTTAAGGGTAACCCAGCTAGGTAAACAAAAAGCTGGTATCCACTTATTTAAATTGAACGGAAGAGAGCTTCCCTCAGGTAGTTATATTGCGCAGGTTGAAATAGAAGGTTCGAGCTTAACTCAAAAGATCATCTTAATAAAATAGATCAATCAACCTTCACATTGATTGCTTTATCTCCTTTCATACCAAAGTCTACATCAAAGGATACGCTTTGCCCTGCTCGAAGTCCACGAGATTGAAGATGCTGCCTCAGTCCGCTGACATGAACAAAATAATCCTCATTATTCTGACCTGTTATAAAACCAAAACCTTTTGATGAATCGTATTCTTTCACAACGCCTTTCTTCATTTATCTTCTTTAGGTTTAAAATCCATAGAAACTGAATTTATGCAGTACCTTACACCGGAGGGTTGTGGCCCATCATTAAATACATGGCCCAAATGCCCATCGCATTTGGAACAAGTAATCTCAATGCGCCTCATCCCATAACTATTATCTTCACTTTCTTCTACAGACTCGGGCATTGCCTGAAAAAATGCAGGCCATCCACAACCAGACCTATATTTAGTTTCTGAATCAAAAAGTTTATGCCCGCAACCTGCACATACATATATACCATCTTCAAAATGCCCATCATACTCTCCAGTAAATGCCCTCTCTGTACCTTTTTCACGTAAAATATAGTATTCTGCAGATGTCAGGATACGTCGCCACTCTGAATCTGTTCTCTTCATTTTCTTAAATTCACTATCTTCTGTCGAATTTAACACTTTATCATCTTCATTTAAAACCTGACTTGAAAGGTTATCTAAGTTTAGAAGAATAAAGGCCATACAAATTAATATAAAGTATCTCAATTAAGACCCTCTTCCTTTAAGACCATGGACTATCAATGTGCCTGGAAAATCATACTTGGCATTCGCTTGGAATGCTTTAACCTCTTCAAGGCCACAATCTTTAAAAAGTTCAACCCAATCATCAATGCTTAATAATTTCATATATGTGTTCAGGTCAGTTGGCCATGAATGGCTTTTGATATTTTCATGATAATGATCAACGCCCATGATCATCTGGCCATAAGGCTTGAGCCAATTATCCATAATATGCTTTATTAATTCTTCAGGATCTTTAAAATAATAGAAAACTTCCATACTGTGTACTATGTCAAAGGCCTCATGCGGCACCCACGTTAAGAGATCAGAATGGATGTAATTACCTTTTGGGTCGATCATTTTTGCTTTTCTTATCATTTCTTCAGCACCATCAATTCCAAAAGATATAGTACATTGAGGGTTGCTACTCATTTTTCTTACAACCCATCCATTGCCACACCCCGCATCAACAAATGAGAAACTAGAAGATCTAGAACTTGTTAATGTTTCTAGCATAGCATCTACAGCATTAGAATGATGATCCTGCATACCAAAATCTTTTCCATTTAATGCCCATTCACTAAATATATCAGTTGCTTTTCTTTCGGACATTATCTCTAACGGTAATAGTTAAGCGTTCCAGAAGCAGCAACGCCAATACTAATAAAATATAATATTCCTGATATCTCATCAGGAATATTAAAAATAGAATCGACCATTATAACTAAAAAAGCAGCAACACCCATCCAGAAAATAATAAGAAAAAATATCTTCCAAGAGAGCCCCATTATAGATGCGTTAACCATATCAAAATATAATAAAAGAGCATGTACCCTAAACAAACCGTTATCGAGATTTTAATTAATAATTTTTTCATATTTTATTCTAAAATATCTGAGACCATCAATATATCCATAACAGAATGATTGCCATCATAATCACAATCACCAGCCCACCATTGATAATCAGTAATGTTATTTTCGACGACCATATATTCAGATATGAGTGCCAGATCGATCAAAGAGACAAGTCCATCACTATTTATATCTCCTTTAGGGCAAATAATTTGATAATCAAGGATAACTGAATAACCTGCCAAAAGACATGGTACCGCTAGAGCTGAGTGCCCTCCTAATTCTTCAGGGAAAAGCTCCATGCTTATATTAGTGGCTCCATTTTCTAAAAATGCATCATAAGCCATCTGGGCATTTTCAAAAGGTACTACATCATCACCTATCCCATGGAAAAAATAGGTTGGGCTCTGTGGAACCCAATCAAGTAATGTATTTCCCTCTAGGCTCTGTCGAAAAAAATGGTCCTCATTGGTTTCAAATTCTTCCAGGACATCATCAAGCAGTATATCCAGAGGGTTTTCTGGCATGAGATTATTGATCTCATAACCAGAATGTGTACCATCATAAAGAGATGGAAGCGTATCTGCCCAGAATGGCTCAAAATATTCACCAAAATCAACATCAACACCTTGGTAGTACCAAAGATGGCTTGTTAAAACATAAGGGACATAGTAGGGCTGAGAATATTCTGGTTCCGACAGAAAGTATGGTACCATAGTACCTGAAAGATCGTATGGCCCTGCCATTGGAAGAGAGGCAGTGATAGAAAACTCATCTGGATTGTCCAACTGCATGCCTCTTTGAGATGCAAGTGTGGCATAGCCACCATCAGAATATCCAATCAGAAATAATTGATCATTAAACTGGAACCTGTCATTGCTATCTTCTAACTCAATTGCTAACTCTTTTACACCTCTTATCATATTTACTACAGCTTCTGTATGGGGATCTGCGATGATGTAAGGATGGTATTCATCTGGATCTCCAATACCCGTATAATCAGGAATAATCGTAATGAATCCTGATGGAGTAGTTACAAGGCTTACAAACAATACTTCAAAATTTTCTGCACTCACGCCCGTAATTGATGGTGCCTCACTATCAAGAATTATTGTGCCATGCTGGTAGGTTAATATAGGAAAAGCTTTCGTAGGTGACTGTGGTATGATAACTAGTCCTGCGAGTGTATCCACTTCACCAGATTCGCTATAGGATTCATATTTAATATCATAAACAGAAATATTGTACATTGGAAGAGAAGGGTCATTTCCCAAAGAATTAAGAATAAATTGAATAGTACTAATTGAAAATGTGCTCTGATAATTATATTCTAAAAGGTCTCCTGGTTCAGCTGAACCAAATGAGGTAAAATATATACAGGACCAAAAAGAAAGTTTAACAATTTTCATAGTTTTCCAGTTCTAGCGGACCTCTAATATTTGTTTTAACATTTGTTTATCATTGGATTGTTTCTTCATCATAGGCAACAATTGAATACGTATGAACCGGAACCGACTCTGAAACTATTTGAGAAAATAAAACACCCAGAAAAATTCCGGGTGCTATATATATTCTAAGTAAAGTATTAGAACAGAATCTGATCATATTTTGCTATGTTTTTGAGCAACAGGGCTTTTCACATAATACTGCAGTGGAGTTGACTTCCTTATTACAACAATCTGCTTTACTACATACCATCCCAGTTTGACAAGTCCTGCTCGCATTACTTGAAACTACTTTAGATGGAATATATTGGCCCGAAACAAACATGATAATTATCAAAGAAAAGAAACTCACAAGAATTAAACGATTCATGATCTACTCCAAAAATGTTTAATAGATATTAAAAGAATTAAGTGCTAAAATTTATAAAATGTATGAACTCAAAATAAACTAAGAATAAAATTTGTTTGTTGAATAAGTATTTGAAGATATGTCGAACTCTAATGGCAAAGTATAGAGGTTAAAGGCTAATGAGATCCTATTTGAATCACTATTATTTTCTGTAACAGAATGCTCTAATTTTGAGTCAAATAAAATCAATTTCCCGGATTTAGAACTTATAGACCATTCTTCTGATCCACTTTTTACATTCCTTCGAAACTGAATATCTCCTGATCTATGCGGTACTGTAAGATAATATACGCCTGATAATTCAGCTTTTTCTTTGTGGTCATGCCAACCTGTTGATTCACCCGGCTTAGCAATATTAAACCAATATTCGTCCATACTAAAGCCCAGCGCTTTATGTGGGACAATAACTGAGTGGGGTGTTAGATCTATTGCTGCTTTACATGCAAAACTTAAGACAGCTTTTAATTCAGGGACATACTCTAAACCAAGATAATGGTTTTCCCAACGCCCCCTGATCTTATGGGAACATTCAATATGCTCCTGATTGTGATTGATCAGATCAATAATTTTAGAATTATAATCTTTTTCAAAAGAAGGATAATACTCTTTTACGGTCTCTTTTTGAGGTGCCATTGGCTACAATATTAAACAGGGTCTAGTACACCAGGCTGTGCAAATCCATATGTCTGATGTAAAACAGAAAAGCAAAATACACCAACTATCATTTTTTGGGAAATAACCTGAAAGACTAACTCAGATTGCCCTGCAGAAGCTGGCGGACCATATTGCAAGACACCAACATAAGCAAAGATCGAAAAGAAAAATAATCCATATCCAAATGCGTATCTCTTTTCAATTTTATTTGATCTGAATATGACAATTGTGTAAAGTAAGGCAGTCACCAAAAAACAATGAAATATATTATTAGCAAAAAATACGTGCGGTCCATGAACAATATCTGATGGTGTCATACCTGTACCTACTAGGCAAGCAGACCCTCCAATTGCAAAAAGGGTGCCAATCATAGCTAGCATGTAATTTATTCTATCTTCTCCTAAGACATTTGGAAGAGTCAGATAATAGAATGAAAAGGTTATACCAACTATAGTTAATGAAAGAGAAAAAATGATCATGGATAAATAATTTGGCTCGCCATTACGCGCAACATAGGTACCCATATCAGAAAAAAAGTTGTTTGTAAAAGAATACCCCGTAGTAGACATATCGTGGATTGTCCCACCAGGATAGGTCTGCATGCCTATTAACTGAAGCAAAATGAATAATACTGTTGCAATTCTTGGGATAGAAACCAGCATTGCACGCTTATTAATAAGATCAGTAATAGAATTCATAAACATTAACATAATTTGAAGAAATTTTTTGAATTAAACAGCTAATTCATTATTTTAATTAGACCTTAATTATGTGATGGTAGTCACGTTCAAAAAAATGGACATAGGGATATAAAAATATTGGGACGTATATTTATTAAGATGTGCCTATTTAGGTACGTTTGGTATGTAGAGAAGGGGCATGGTTCAGGCAATGTCTTTACCTCATTTTTGAATTATGCCCCAAAATTTTCTCTACAACAAATAAAATTAGTTTGTATTACCCAGGTCATCTGTTTTAATTAAAATTATATCAGGCACACTATTAGTATTAGAGTTACTATATCCTGTAATAATATATCCACCATCAGCAGCTTGAAGAGCATGGAACCCCCTGTCATCTCCAGTACCACCATAAGATTTCTGCCAATCTAGGTTTCCAAGTAGATCAGTCTTAATAAGCCAAAAATTGAACCCACTATCTCCAAAAGAATCTGTATAACCTGAAATAATATATCCATCATCAGATGTTTGGACTACGGTTCTACCATGGTCTGTTCCAATACCTCCGTAGGTTTGCATCCATTCTTGGTTTCCTTCAAAATCTGTCTTAACTAAATATGCATCATTATAACCACTACCAAATGAATTGGTCTGGCCTGTAAATATATATCCACCATCGTTTGTTTGCTTGATCGAACGGCTAGACTCTGTACCCTCTCCTCCATATGTTTGATTCCATTCTTCATTACCATTATTATCTGTTTTGATTATCCAGGCATCTCCATTACTATCTCCTTGTGAACGCGTAATACCAGAAATCGCATACCCACCATCACTAGTAAGAACTACAGTATAACCATAATCATTACCATTGCCTCCATACGTTTTACTCCAGATCTCATTGCCTGCACTACCTACATTTATAAGAGTAATTAAGCTGTAGCCAGTATTTGCATCAAATGCATCACCAACAATGATGAAACTACCATTAGTCAAGCTTTGGATAGAGTGCCCTACCTCATCCTGCTCAGACCCAAATGTCTGATGCCATTCAATGTTTCCATTTTGATCTGTTTTTATTGTAAGTATATCTTGACTACCATTTGAACTTGAGATCGCAGACCCAACCATGACGAAACTTCCATCTGATAACTCAGAAATACTATTTACTCTATCAGCTGTACTAAAAGTATGATCCTGTATCCACTCTTGCTCACCCTTATAATTGACTTTCACTGCCAAAACATTACTATATGAGTTACCAAGCAGGCTTGTATTACCTACTATAATATAGCCGCCATCTATTGTATTAATTAGATAGCGACCATAGTCATAGCTTGCATCTCCGTATGCATTGTTGAAAAGAATCCAGGAACAGCCTTGCTGAATATTGCTGAAGGACTCTAATCCCCAGTGATCTTTGACGACAACCTGATAGTACATATATTGGCTTTGTTCAATTTGTGAATGATCATATGTTGTAAAGTTTGAATCATCTGTTTCAAAAATTTTATCAGCATTACTCATATCTGAATAATCTGATTCAAATAGCATATAACACTGAAAATCATTTTCATTATTAAGGGACCAGCTTAATGAAAATAAGCTATCAGTGTAATTTACAGGATCAAGAAAAACCGCAGCTGGATACTCATCCAGAACATAATAGCCATCACCAATAGAAAAATACCCATGAATATCTTCAACCTTTGCCCAGTACCATGAAGGCACCGTTGGATCAAAATTATTAATTTGAATTACTGTATCCACAACATCTGTAATCATCACTAGAGAATTTTTATCACCTTCAATGGATGAAGAACGAAGGATCTCATAATGCTTGAAATCATCATCCTTAGACTGTTGAATTACAACCGTCATTTCTGATTCTGTGTAGTCGATTGATGTAATATTTACCAACTGAGGCTGTGAATCTGAATTATCAACCATTATAGAAATGGATTCACTTTCAGAAATATTATCGTTCATATCTGAAGCCTGTACAGAAATATAATGCTCAGTGCTGTCTTCGTAAGGCACTGAATTCCAAAAAAACTCATATGGAATGCTGCTATCAGTTATTCCAGTTGCAACACTATCGATCCACAACTCAACAAATTTGACAGAATCATTATCCGAGGCAAAACATTTAACTGTTGTTATTTCTGATACAACTGAGGATTGTATCGGCTTAGTTATATAAACTGTAGGAGGAGAAGTATCTGTATCTTCTTCACAGCCAATGAAAATTAGAATACTAAATAAAAGATAAAATAAAACGGTTAATTTCACATTCTGAAATTAATTCTGAGGAAAATATAATTGATATAATAAGAACTGCTAAATTATATCAGGTACATACTTATAATTCGACCTTGGGGGACGCTCATAATTTTTTTGTTGCACTCTATCTGGCATGATAACCTCTGGAGATTCTATTTCAGTATATTCCATAAGACTAAGCAAATGACTTATACAATTTACTCTAGCTCTCTTTTTATTATCCGATTCAACAACATACCAAGGTGAGTACGGTGTATCTGTATGTTCGAACATGTTATCTTTTGCCTTTGAATAATCATCCCATCTATTTACAGATTCAAGATCCATTGGACTTAATTTCCATCCCTTAGTTGGATCAGCCGCACGTGCTTTAAATCTTTTCATCTGTTCTTCTGCACTTACAGAAAACCAATATTTTATCAATTGAGTTCCAGAGCTGATAACCATACGTTCAAATTCTGGACAGGTTTGTAAAAAATTAACATATTGTTTATCTGTACAGAACCCCATTACCCTTTCAACTCCACCTCGATTGTACCAACTACGATCAAAGATCACTATCTCCCCAGCTGCAGGAAGATGTGTAATGTATCTCTGGTAGTACCATTGTGTCTTTTCGCGTTCCGTAGGCGCGGCAAGGGCAACGATCTTACAATGTCTAGGATTTAAGTTTTCAGTGATACGTTTTATAGTACCTCCCTTCCCAGCTGCATCGCGTCCTTCGAAAACAATAGCAATTTTTTTGCCAGTTTCTATTACATAATCCTGAAGTTTTACTAGTTCAATCTGTAGTTCTTGCAACTTGGTTGTATATTGTTTCTTGAATTCTTTTTTGTCGCTCATATCACCATACTTTTTAGTTATTAATATCAGATTACCTTTATCATGTCCTAGATCATCAATTCTAATCTAACTATATTAGCATAAACAAAAAACCCCACGAATGTGGGG
>CENP01025288.1_pt1 | contig 11245 bp, 8 predicted proteins | sample 361281 | NCBI WGS metagenome assembly CENP01 (sample SAMEA2591122, study PRJEB7988) | marine metagenome | biome: marine biome (ENVO:00000447); feature: deep chlorophyll maximum layer (ENVO:xxxxxxxx); material: saline water (ENVO:00002010), including plankton (ENVO:xxxxxxxx) | depth 70 m
ACTGAATATGTTGTAAAGTTTGTTTTATTATCTAAATCAAAATAAAACTCAGCAATTTCTCTTACATCTTTCCTTACATCGCCTACCCTTATACATTTTTTCAGTGCAGTTGCTTTTCCCATAACTCCTTGAGTAATAGGTATTTCGTAATCCTCAAGATAAGCTTGATGCTTTGAAGCAATACATTGAAAAATTTGTTTCTTATCTTCAATTAAGAAAACATTAGCTGCTTGTGCGTTAATTCTTTTAATTATTAATTCCAAAGCATTTTGTAATGTATCTTTAAGATCTAACGAACCTGCAAGTTCATTATTCATTTGGGTTATTAATGCTAAATCTTTTTTTGAATTATCATCTTCTTTCTTAACTTCAGGCTTTTTTGAACCAAAGAACATAATTTTTTAATTGGCAATCTATATCTTTTTTGGTATTTTTTCAAAATTATGGAAATTATAATATATTCTCCAAATTTTTATCTTCACATTCAAGATGCCGTAGTACTTGTTCAATATTGTATTGATGGTTTAATTGAAATAGCCTCTCGTATCAAAATTTAATAGTGATTTTTCTTTATATAGCTGTCTTTATATTAGGGAGTTTATGGGGAAGTTTTAGTAATGTTTGCATATACAGGCTCCCACTAGGTGGAAATGTTGCAACAAATAGATCGAAATGCAAGAAATGTAAAAAATTGATTAGGTGGTTTGATAATATACCTTTTATTTCCTATTTAATGTTAGGAGGGAAATGTAGGGGCTGTGGATCAAAAATAGAATTTCAGTATTTTATTGTAGAGTTAATAACTGCTTTAGGTTTTTTAACTGCTTTTTTTATCTTTGGAATATCTTTAACCACTTTATTATTTTTTATATTAATTACTTTTTTTGTTATAATTTTTTTTATTGATTTACGTCATTTTATAATTCCGAACGAATTAACTTTTCCTTTAATGTTTGTTGGTTTTGTTAAATCTTTTGATCCTAATCTTTATAGTTATATATTTCCAAATTTTATTAATTCTTTAATAGGAGGGATTGTTGGCTACTTAATTATATGGATAATTATATTTCTTTATAAAAAAATAAAAAATAAAGAGGGAATGGGTTTAGGAGATGCAAAATTATTATCTGCAATAGGATTTTGGTTCGGATGGATTGCAATACCATTTATATTATTTTTTTCCTCATTTGTAGCTTTAGCTTTTGCCATTCCTGGTTTAGTAAATAAATCTAAGAATTTATCCTCACAGATACCTTTTGGACCTTATCTTGTGGTTGCTGTAATAATTTATCTAATCCTATACAATCAAATTATTAATTTTTTAATTTAAAAGTTGAAGTTAAATTGTTTTAGAAACTACTATCTTTCCATCCACCTTTGTTTTGTATAATCTCTCCCGGTATAGATAAGATTGAAAACAAAGTATCTTCATCACCTGTTGGGCCGGCTACGTTTGCAAATAATTTGTCCGCAAATACAACTAGTTCTGATAGTACCCCTCTTCTAACAAAAGCACACGAGTTCAAACCTGGATTTGCTACATCTGCTGGTGTTTCAAGTCCTAATTGGCCTGAATTATTTGTACCACACTCATCATCATGAACACATACAAATGCTGATCCTTGAGAACATTTAACTGCACTAGCGGGTGGTTGGTAAACTGGATAATAGACTTGTCCTTTAAACAATGTTGGAGAGGCAGAAGCTTTTCTAAAAGTTTTTGGTTCATGGAAATTTCCATTTTCATCTAGTGCTAATTTAACTACCCAAGCTTTTTCACCCCTCACTCTCTTTGGACATCTATCTTCGTCTAAGCCAGTTACACTAAGACATTGTAATTCATTCTCAATATATGTTGTCTCTACTCCAGCAGCACCTGCGTGTGCCAGATTTTTAAAATCATTGGAACTACCTTTTGGTATTGTAACACCATTTAGATGTCTAAAGTTTGGATAGTCAACGTCCATAACTCCATATAAAATATTATCCATTCCCGGTTCTCTTCCACCAAGATTAGTGAAGTCTCCAGTCGAACCAAACAACATGAACTCACCGTCATCAACACCAACTCCTGCATCCATTCCAAAATAGGAAAGTCTTGCATTTCCAATGTTGGCATTCAGATTGATTAAAGTAGTTTGATCAAATAGTTCAGCACCATTTTTGGTTGAGCTAGTTAAATTAATTTTTGTTATCTTGCCTTCAAGGTCATTAATGTAAATCATTCCTCCTCTCCATGGAATATTGAAAGCAGTATCAGGTGTAATAACCACTGGTGTTGCTGGTATAGCATTAGGTATATCACTTCCTCCTGGGGTATCAATAAACGTACCAGCACTATCAATTAATCCCATTGGCGATGTATCAACAATTGTTATTGGTCCACCATTTGCTTCTGCTCCATAAATTGAACCTGGTTCATCTAAATTTTCTAAGTCAATCATGTAAATTGCTGAGCCTGCACAACTATCATTTTTACTCATTCCGCCACCCATAACCGCTACATATCTATCATCATCTATACCACCAGTTGTTGAAACTGAACTCCCATCCTCGCCCCCTGTGAAAGATGGAATTCTTAAAATTCTCGGAGTTGACCACGTTTCTCCTAATTGTGTGTAATCGTATTGAGGCTCTATATTTGTGGCTCCTTTACAAGCTGTAGAGACATTAAATTCGTTAGTTTCACTTGGCTCTATATCGCTTACCACTGCATTAATTACTTTATCCTCAGTAAATGTTACTCTTAAAGTACCATCAACCATCATAGCTGAAGCTATACCTATTCTTTCTGCATCTCCATTTACAATTTCTGTAGCGCTGAGTATATCGCCAGGTATATTTGTTCTGTCAGGATAATCTAAAACAATATCAGGGAAGTGAAATGTGTCGCCAACATAGCATGATGCACCACCATCTTCTTGACCTGTGTTTCTAAAATCTGCATCAGTACTGCATGGAGCTATAGCATCTTGTCTCGTTGTAACATCATCTCCCTCGCCTTCATCACCTGCTCTTGCCGTACTATAGTTATTCATTGCAACTATACCTTCCTCGGTTTGTAAGTAAGATGAACTTCCAGCATTATAAGGTTTTGAGGATATATCTCCTCTATAATCTGCTATTAATACTCTATTACCTACCTGATCATTAAAAACTGAAACTAAATGTATAGGACCCTCGCCATCTAATATCAGTGGATTAGTTACATCCAAAATAGAAAAGCCTGAGCCTCCTCTACCATATGGTACAAATAATATTGTTCTCCATTCAGGGCCTATTTCTTCTCCTTCAACATTAAAACTTTTCATATAAACATCGTGAACAACTATTGATCCATCAACTCCAAAAATTGGATTAGTTCCACCTTTTGTTCCGTCAGTTCGACCTTCATAGGATTTGTTTATTATTTGAGGTATTAAGCCAGCAACAAATGGAGGTATAAAACACCATTCCTCATCTCCTGTTAATGCATCAATTGCATGTAGACATCCACTGTTAGATCCAGCATAAATTATTTTTTGTCTATCAGCTTTAGAAGCCTTAAATGATTGGTAATTTTTCTTTGATCTAAAATAAGCTTCTTCATTAGTATTATTGAATACAACGTTTGCATCTGGGGGACCCACTTCAACAAGTTGTGAATGGTATATGTCACCCATTACATGGTCTCTTACCTCTGTAACATTGCAATTACCATTGTAATCAAAGTAATCATTCCCTTTCATAAATTTTATTAAACCATCAATATCATCACTATTTCCATTATCACCTACATCTGCACAGGATGAGTTTTCATTATGGTAATCTGCAACTGGATATCCAAATAGATCAAATAGTCCGGCGATATCACTGGAATTTTGAACATTAAAATTGTCCCAATTTTTCAAATATTCAATAGTATTAGTTGCGTCATTACATTGTGGGTTATCAGCGTTAAGAGGATCGTTGCAATCAGGTCCTGATCCTAATGCGGTCCAAATAAATCTTGTATCTATTCCATCATCCTCGCTTGACTGTTGCTTTATTCGGTCAGCAGCATTCCAATTTCCATGAGCATTACCTGCTGAAGTATCATGCTCAACCGTGCCGTCTGTATTTAGTTTCTTCCGAAGTAATTTTCCTTTCCATTCCCCGAATTGCTCATATTCAAACTGTGCTTGATATAATGATCCACCTTCTTGAATTGTTGCTGTAATAGAAGGAGCTGTAAATGCAAGTTTATCTGCAATGATTTGTCTTATTTTACTAGTTAACTGTTGTTTTAATTCCGCGGGTGTTGCTGCTTCAATTGTTTCTTCACAATCATCGTCTCCCGGTGATGCGCACGAACCTATTCTTGCTAGCTCATCAAATCTTTGCATAGGTCGTCCAGTAATTCCTCCTCCATACGCTACATATAAAGACTTAATGCCTTTCCCTCTTAATCTTGCCATTCTTGCTGCTGTTTGACCTCTCGCACCGAGGACACCTGTGTTATTCATGGCGCCATCACCAATCACAATTACGTAATTTAATTGACAATCAGAATCTTCATCAAAAACACTTCCCCCGGCTGTAGTATCTTCAAAATAATCCTCTGCTATCTGTGAAAATGCTTGAGAGTCTGTTCCCCATGCTAGGCCTAAGGGATTTAACACACTCATTATTCTTCCTGCCCCTGCAGAACTTATAGCTACATTCAAACAAGAATCTCTATTACATTGTGCGCTTGTACCTAAGGGATGACTTCCAGTCCACCCTTGATAATATGTACAGTCAGCATTTCGATGACAATGTCGACCACCCCTTGGAGCAGTTCGTGATCTACCATGTTCACCAGCGTTCCAATGACCAAAACCAAAATGTGCACCTGTCGTTAATGTTGTATCATTGACAATTGATCTTATTGCATCTTTTACTCCTGTCCATCTTGATATTGCTGGACCACCAAATTGTTGCAACCATGTGGTATCACTACTTGTTTCAAATATATCTTCATTAAAGACATCTATGTATCCAGTTGCGGTTGCCGTATAAATTCTGGTATCTGTTACTCTAATTGCGAAGTTTCCATTAAATCCAACTAGGTTTGCGGCTAATGTACCAGGATCTCCCTGGTTCGCCATTCTGCTTCTTCTTGCCATTCCAACTGTAGTTTCAGCAGTGCAAGTATTGGTGCCTGTAAGAGTTACCTTTTGTAAAACATGATTAACATGAGAAACAATATATACTTGATTATCATTCCCAGGGACTGTCCTCACATCACTGGCATAACCCATTTGGCCATTAGGATTACCTCTAAAACAGATAAAATTATTATCTCCTAATTCAGTTAATGTTCCTGTATTGTTTAAGTCGTATCTTAACAAACTTCCTGCTACGTTCGTTGCATACAAGTTATCATCTGCATTATTAATCGATATACGATTAAATCTTTGGTTAAACATAGTATTCATGTTGCAATTTGCAGTACTTAAGTTGCATGTAGCGAAAAATACATTTCTTCCTCTTCTATTCCATCTGCCAGTTACAAAAATAATTGGATTTCCGTCTATCATTCTCACATCAAAATCAGTCACCACAGCTCTATTTAAATTAATCAAAATATTAAATAAACAAGTGGTACCATCTTCTGAAAAACCAAGAACTCTATTAAAAGTATTTCTATCTCTTCCTGAAACAAAAAATACATTGCTAGTTTGGCCTCTTGCTTGCAGATTTTCAACAAACGTAAGTCCTGCTGTACTTCTTACCGCAACCCTTCTTGCAGCATTGTCTAAAAACGCTGTTCTGTCTCCTTGGACGTTTAATCCAAATCTGCAGCCAGCATTTGGCACCTGTCTCAAATTTCTAAAATCAGTGTCTTGTCCCGATCCATCAGCAAGCCAACGAATAATTCCACCATTTTGTTGTTGACCAATTATAAACCTTCCTTGACTATCAATATCAAATCCGTTTGTAGCTCTAACACCTTGACCAATTCTATTACCCATACTTGCTGAGCTATCAACTAAAAATAAAATATTAGCTGGAACATCTCCTTCTCCAGCACCGGGAGGAACTGGTTTAGCATTTAAAGATCCACCATAAAAAATAATTAATAATGAAATTATTATTTTAATATTTTTTAACATTTTAATAATTATTTCCTTCCACAATATTTTCTCCAGATGCAATATAATCTTCCATTTCAACATTACCAATTTCTAACACCTCTATTACATTGTTATTAATACCATCATCGTAGGATTTTACTTTGCTATAAACGATGTATAAGTCCCCAATACTCAAATCAACGTAGCCCAACCAATTGTCTTCTTTGGCTTCACTACCTAAATCGTTAATATGATTTTTCGTAAATTCATATAGCTCATTTTTAATATTTGGCTCTGACATAATTAAATTTATTGCAGCAACCTTTGAGTTATAAATAATGACTTCTAAGTTTGTATTATCAAGATTATAACCTTCGCAATAATAATTAGCAAAATCTTTATATCGAACTGCCATATCTTCATTATAAATTTCAGGATCATAATCCTCTAAAAATGCAAAAACAGCAGATGCATTTTTGACATTGCTACCTATTGGAACATTTAATAAGTCACAAGCTTTGGAAAAGTTAGTATAAAAAAATGAAAGTAATATAAAAATAAAAATTTTTTTCATTACCTTCAAATTAAATAATTTTAGTTTTTTTTCAACGGTTGAAATGTACATTTTAGGCACTTGAAAGAGATTAATGGGATAAAACTACAATAGATTCTAAAGGAATTAAAATTTCAGGGTTTGTTGCATCGCCCATCATTCCACATCCATAAAGTCTATAGGCAGTTCCTTGTCTTTGAGTTGTTCCTGCAGCTTTTTTTAAACTTCCCCCTGCGCCTTTATAAAGAGACGTACCAGCATTTACTGAAAAAAATTCGTATCTAAATTTTTCTAATCTTGTTTTTTCATTTTCTCTATCGTCTGTGCTTCCATCATCTTCTGTTAACCCATCATAGACAGGTTCAATCAATTGATAAAAACTTTGGTCTTTAACTTGTTCGACAACTCTAAAATCAGCATCTCGAGATAAGTTTCTAAAACTCTCAAAACATGGCGTTTTTTCTGGAGCGGGAGCATCAGCACTTTGAGCATCGGTTAAAGCAACATTTCTGGGAATGGTTCTGTTGTCATAATCTCTAACCCCATCATTTGATATTGGTCCCAACATTTCATTTAACAGGCTCTTTTGCGCTTGCATTAATGCAGTTTCAGCAACATAGAAAGTTTGTTGATACTCATCACTACTATTATTGCTTTGATGATCTGATGAAGCTATCACAACAAGTGCTCCACCCATTAATGACATTACCAACAAAAGAACTAGAGATAAAACTAAAGTGAAACCTTTTTGATTATATTGTTTCATTGAAATAAATTGCTCCCTATATTTCTTGAGTGCACCGTGACAATGACAGAGTCTCTTAGATATTTGTCTGAATAATCTTTTGATCTTCCATCTAAAAGACTTTTAATAGGTCTTTGCCTTGTTTTTTTAAAAAAAGTATCTTTAGATCTAAAAGTTAATCTTACATCGACACCGGTGATATCGAACAATCTACTTCTAATATCATTATCTCCCTCGGGTGTTGGAAAATCTCCTGCCATATTCTTTAAAACTATTCCATTTGCATCAAAAGGAACAAACTCCATATCCTCAATGTGATCTCTAATTAATTCTTTTGAGACACATTCTGGACAATTTGATTTCCATTCTCCTGAAACAGGCCAATCACATGCCCCAGCGTCATCTCTTTGTTGAGCCCATGCTTCAACAGATTTGTAAACAGAATATCTTGTTTCTCCTCCAGAATTATTTCTTTCTGCAAAGTAAGTTATTCTATATTTCTTAAATGGTTGTAAAAGATCTGCATCACTACTCATCGAAAAATCTTCATAAACAATTTGTATTTGATCACAACACTGATCACTAATATTAGGATCATCTATATTGTCGGTAATTGCTTCGGTATCATCATCTGGGTCTGATGGAGCATAGCCAAGTGTATTTCTTCTAATTACTATTGGATTATGACTTAATTCTTGATCAGCGTATCCATTTTCAAATACGAGATAGCTTGTATTGGGTAAAATCATACCTTCACCTCCGCAGTCAGCTGAAGTTCTTTCTTCGAATGCTTCAATTGTTTGTTGACCAACGTAATATCTATAACCGGCCATTCTTATATCTCTCATAAGCATTGAAACTAAATCTCTACTAGATCTGCTGATTTTAGCTTTTTCAGAAACTTGGGTGTAAGTTTTATTAACCACATCATAGGATGTATATAGGGCTCCCATCATTAAAGAGGTAACTAGAATTCCGATTAACAACTCTAGAATTGAGAAACCTAGAAAATTTTTAAATTTTTGTTTTTTCATTGTTTAAGTCTATAGTCCGTTTGAAAATATAAATATTTTCTTTTTTTACCATCATTCAAGTTCATTTGAATTCTACCAATGTACATAACATCGTCAAATATGTTGGAATTTATAAGAATTGTTCCTTCGGTTTCAGTTGTCCATGTTCGAGATCTAGATAGTTTGTATACTTTGAAATTTCTAACCTCATTGTCTCCTGTGCATCTAAGATAATCTCCTGAATTAAGGACTGTTTCCCATTTTCTAAGTTTTAATAATGGAGCATCTACAACATCTGTTCCGTAGACATTTCCTACATTTGGATTTGTTGCATTGTCAGGTCCTCCAGCTGGCGAACAGGCTGAGGCTTGAAATCCCGCATCTCCAGTTCCATGTAAAAAATCGGAAAAATTTTTTGCTGTGGCTCCAGATGTTGCCTCTTTATGACCAATTACATCCTCAGCAATCATGTTTGTAAAAAAATTTGCCTTTGTTCTCTCCCCAGAGGTATGGATAGACTGAACGGAATAATTTACCATTTGTAAAATTGCAATAAAACCTATTCCAACAATTACTGTGGAAACTAAGGCTTCCAGAATAGAAATTCCTGAAATTGATTTAATTTTTTTATTTTTTAAGTTTGAAACCATTCTGAGCCACTCCATTTAATTAAAGAGAAATTTCCATATCTGGACCATTGAATAACGTTTAAATATTTTACCTCAGTATCGTTCGGATTTTGATCCTCATCCAAAGATGCCCCTGTACCATAATCTGCCGGACAAAGATCTACATCATCATCTTTTCTGCAAACGTAGATATAATTATAAGGTTTACCAGTTTCAATATCCATTGAAAGTGATTCACTTGCCTCATAATACTTGCCACCCCTTGAAAAACATACTGCTGAAGTGTCATCAAAAGTTGTAGTTACATATTCTAGTGTAATTGAATAAACTAATGACTTTATATCATCACCATCATCTGCAGTATCTGTATCCCAATAATCAGTGTCAATAATGTTACATCTTTGAGCTGGAGTTGCGTTCCAAGGATCACCACCGTCGTTTATTTTTGTTGCAAGTGTATCCATTTTCATTCCTTTGGATGTAACAACTAAATTTTCACCTGAGTTATCAAAGAGAACCTGAACATATGCAAAAGTTCCTCTCTCTGTTTGCACGTGTGTATTTTTTATAATTGCCTGTAGTCTTTCAACATCTTGTCGAAACTGTCTTTCTTTTACCCATTTTGAAATACCAGGATACCCTAAACCAGACATCACTCCAATAATTGCGATAACAACTAATAATTCTAAAAGAGAAAATCCCTTAACTTTCTTTTCCAGCGCTTGCATCAATTTTTCCTGCCTTTACTAATTCTTCCAAAGATTTAGTCATGGTAACCATACCATCTTTTACTGCAGTTTGCATGATGCTTGGGATTTGATGAATTTTTGCTTCTCTAATTAAGTTTTGAATTGGAGGTGTGCACTTCATCACTTCGAAAGCACCACAACGGCCTTGACCATCTTTAGTTTTAAGAAGTCTTTGAGTTACTACCATTTTTAAAGAAGTAGAAATTTGTGCACGTATTTGCGCCTGTTGTTCAGGTGGAAATACGTCAATAATTCTATTTATAGTGCTAGGTGCTCCGCTTGTGTGTAATGTTCCAAATACCAAGTGTCCAGTTTCAGCTGCTGTTAATGCTAATCCAACTGTCTCTAAATCTCTCATTTCTCCTACAAGAATTACATCTGGATCTTCTCGTAGTGCCGCCTTTAAAGCACTTGCAAATGTTTGGGTTTGTTTTCCAACCTCTCTATGAGAAACAATGCTCTTTAGATCTTTATGAATAAATTCAACTGGGTCCTCAACTGTTATAATGTTTGCTGTTCTGGTTTTATTAATTTCATTTACTATAGCTGCAAGAGTAGTTGATTTTCCTGAACCAGTTGGTCCAGTTACAAGGACTAAGCCTTTATGCATATCAATGATATCATATAAAACAGGTGGCAAATCAAATTGATCCATAGTTGGTATAACACTTTCCACTCTTCTTAATACAGCGGCGGGACCATGTATTGTTTTATAAAAATTCGCTCTAAATCTTAATCCGCTTAAAGTTACAGATGAGTCTAATTCATGAGTGTCTTGAAATTTTTTCATCTCTATTTCATTACAATTTGTTGAAATTAAATCTTGTAAATCTTGAGCTTTAACCATTACCTCTGGTATTTTATGAATTTCACCAGTCTGCCTAAAAGCTAGTGGCCATCCGCTTCTTATATGAAAATCTGAAATTTTTTTGTTATTTTTCGCTAATTCTTCTAATTTTTCAAACATGTATAAATTCTATATATAATTTTAAAAAAAAACAATAATTTACTTTGGTATTACCAGCCAAAATAGGCATTATAATTATTAAATATAAATCAAACTACTTTATCTTTCATTTCAAAAGCTTCCATTAATTCATTCCATTCTCTTTTTGAGAGACCAGATTGATCCATAGAAATGTTTTCATTATTAATTAACTTTCTTAAAACTAATTTTCCTTTTGCTGAAACTTCTGTACCACCCACTCTGTAATCCATAAAGGCTTCATAAGTAATTGGAACCCATTTTTTTAAGGTATCTAACATTGCATCAGCGTAAGCTCTAATTTCATACTGAGCATGCAAATCAACTCTAAGTCTTAAAAAGTTCATTAGATTTAAAAGATCAGTTTTCCAGTACCACTGTGTATATGTGTTTAAAGTCAAATTCATTCTTGCAAGTTCTCGTGCTAATCCTGTTTCTTTTTCATCGACAATCGATCCATCATATCTCTCATTTAACATGGTTTCATAATTATC
>CENP01238779.1_pt1 | contig 11241 bp, 7 predicted proteins | sample 361281 | NCBI WGS metagenome assembly CENP01 (sample SAMEA2591122, study PRJEB7988) | marine metagenome | biome: marine biome (ENVO:00000447); feature: deep chlorophyll maximum layer (ENVO:xxxxxxxx); material: saline water (ENVO:00002010), including plankton (ENVO:xxxxxxxx) | depth 70 m
TATTTATAAGTAAGTTTTATAAATAATAACATTTAATATTAATTATTTATTTTTGAATAAATTAGATAAATAAAAAATGCCTAGTAAATTTTTCGGAAACAGGTTTAATAAGAGTTCAAATAAGAAATCATCAACCTCAAAAAATCTTAAAACTACAAATAAGATAGCTAGAAGTGAAAAAAAATCAAGTTCTGGCGGTGGAGTTAGAAAAGTTGGAAGAGGTAGTTAGTACCTTAAAAATTTAAAGTATTTCAAATGATTATCAGTTTCAATAATCAATGTGTAAATACCATTTGTAAGTTTTGATAGATTAATCAATTTGTTTTTAGAATTTATAATTTTTCCAAAAACTAACTTTCCAGTCATGTCATATATCTTAATTGACTTTAGATTTTCATAATCAGTACTTACATTCAAAAGCTTATTTAAATCATCATATTTTAGCTCAAATAAATCACTAATTTGATCATCAATCAACGATAATGGGTTAATGATATTTACCAAATAGTCTTCAGTCTCGCTAAAAGTAGTTTGTTCACATGCATCATTAGGAACAGGCGAACCTGTATTTGACTTAATTCTCAAAATATGTTGTCCAGGCATTGCATCTTCAGGAATCTGAACTTGCAAGGTTCCAGAATAATTACCAGCACCCTGATTATTTGCAAGCACCGGATTGTTAACAATAAGTTCATCACTTGTAAATTGATAATCATCATTATAATCAATCCAAACTCTGTAATATTGTGAACCGTATCCTGATGCAATTGTCATCCCATAATAATCTCCAATAATTAAATCAGTACTCTGATCCATAAAGTTTGCATACCCCTCACAACCAGACTCGTTATAGATATCACCAAAAGCAAATAACTTCACTCCATTTCCATTTCCTTGATTGCAATCACCAGATGGTTGACATAACGAAGAATTTACAATTTCAACAGTGATAGAGTTATTTTGTGTATTATCATCAAAATTTGTGATACTTGTTATAAGAGAATATGTTCCAATTGTAGAGAAATCAAACGACGTTTCCGATTGAAGATTTATCCAACCACCATTTGCTGGTACGTATTGATTAAATTGTTCATAAACTATATCCCCGTTATCTAGCTGAAAACTTACCTCAAAATTATTGACATCAGTTTGACCGCTATTTACAACTATAAATTCAATATTTTGTATCTCCTCGATTAAAGTTCCTGAAGTTGGAGCGCTAATTAACAGAATGCCTAAATCATTATCATAATCTTGACCATCGATATAGATGAGGTCAGACTTAAGATTTCCAAAAGGACCAATTCCGTCAATTAAAATTACATTGTTATTATCAGATACTTCATACATCTCATATCCCACTTCCCAATAAAAACCTTCCATTCCATTACCAGTATTATCATACATTACAAAGTCATAACAGGTGTTTTCATATAAATCAATTTGTTCTTCGTAAACTAATTGTTCATCATAGGGACCTCCAGTGTGAACTACATATCCAGATTCATGTATTATTTCCCAGGTATTTTCACCGGGATTTACAACATTAATTGAAAAATTAATAAAATCCTCAGAAACATTATTTTTAAAATTATATCTTCCTGGAAATGCTTTGGTTAGAGTTTCAGAACTGTTGGAAACATTAAGAACTACATCGTAAATTCCTGGTTCAGTGTAAACATGTGTAGGATTTTGTTCAGTGTAATCAATAATATCATCACCGTCAACATCCCATTCCCAAGAAATAGCACCTGGGCTTTCGTCATAAAAATCAACAATAAACTCATTATCACAATCAATACTAACATTATCTGAAATTGTAATATTAAAAGATGGGCATGAGTAGTAAGATCTTAGTGAATGAAAAGTTGCATAAAAAAGAGCATTTTGTTGATCAGTAAAATTATATCTGCATGTTTGTGGGGCGTATGACATAAAATTTGAAGTATCTGGATCAAAAAACTGACCTTGAGCATCAGAAGGCGGCGGAGATGTATTTGGAGTATACAAGCAGTTTACAGAGCTTACATTTGCACTACCTAGCTGCGGATCAGCAGGTGTGTCACAAATATAATCCCCTGCACTATTACAATTAGTACCACTTACTAATTCTGATGTTAATATTCCATTAACTGGTCCATGTGTGTGCTCAGCCCCGTAGTGGTGTCCAAGTTCATGTGTAAATGTATTGTATAAATTACCAGAACAATTTGCAGACATAACTAATATATCTGAATTAGATGAAAACCCTTGTGGAAATCTTGTGTAACCACAAAGACTATTTCCTGAAAAACTATTAATGGTATTCATAAAATATATATTCATAATATTTTCCTGATGATATTGAATTAATTCATCTTCATCATTCATATTAAAATTATACAATGAGTTATCAGATATGTAATTAATATTGTCACAGATGTAGAACCTCATTAAAGAATTAGCAAACTCTTCATTTGCATCATTAATTCTATTAATAACATCATTTTCAGAAACAGCAGTATTACCACTAGTTGTTTGTAAAATATTTACTCGGACAGGAATATCGGTTATAGCAGAGGAAGACTTTTGCTGACGCTTTTCATAATACTCATCCAAAAAATAATTAAAATCATCAAGTTTTTGAATTTTAAGATCATAAAAATTTTGGTCATAAGTAGTTCCGCACTCATCAGAAAGTTCTTGAGAAAGAATGGGAAGTGAAAAAAATAAAATTAATATAAACCTAAAAATCATATTATAACTATGTTCAAAAAATAAACCAAAATTTTTCACCTAAAAATTTTCTTTAATTCTTTCCGGAGTATATGGAATATTATTTTCCTTTAGAGATACTTCAAGGTTTTTGAACTTTATTTGTAAATCCTCAATTGTTTGAAGTATTGGTTGAAACTCTTCATATGCAATTTTAAAACTATTCAAATGTGTCTTTGTTGGTGAGGAGGTTGAATTTTTTTGCTCATATGCTAAATAACCTAATCTATAGTAAGGAGTAGGCTTTTCTTGTTGATCAATCCTAGTTAATAAATCATCTCCATAAAGAGATTTACTAATTAATTGAATTTGATATTTTATGTCATTCAATAATGAATTAAATAATTCAACTGGTTTATTTGATCTTCTCAAAGCTTCTTCTATATATGGGATTTTATCTTTTATTTGCGATAATTTAGCAGAGTATTCTGACATTTTTCCTTGAAGGGCATCCACTTTTCTTTGAAAATCAACTTTAGCCTTTCTGTCCTCTGCTGGCATTGTTGTGTTGTTTAAGGCAATTACCTTAAAGTTTACTGGCTCTGACAATTTTTTTGTATTTTCATTTTCTAATAAGAGCATTTCAACTGAGTATGTGCCAGGGTTCACTAATGTCCCACGTGAGTAAGACCCTGATTTAGAAAAACCATTTAAAACAGGATACTTGGATTCATATCTCAAATTCCATTTAATTCTATTTAATCCTTTAGAAACGGGCTTAAAGATTTTTTTTATAATTTCCTTATTTTCATCTCTAATAGTAAAGACTAGTTCTGGTTTAATTTCCTCATCTTCTTTTTTTAATTCGTCATAAGTAGGATAAAAAATATCTTTTTTGTCTTTTAAAAGTTTTGATTCCTTCTTTCTTCTTTTGGATTCTAAAGATTGAAACTTTGTGTCATGATAGTATGTTATTAAAGAAACTGGATCTAAATTTTCAGCTAAATAAAAATCGTCACCTTGAAAAGCCTTTGCAGGTCTTCCCAAGGGGGATGATTTTTCCCACATAAGACTTGCACGAATTGGAAAAACTTTAGACTTCATTAAATTTGCTTCGGATTCAATATGTCTTAGTGAAGAATAATCATCTAAAACATAAAATCCCCTGCCAAAAGTTCCTAAAACTATATCATTTTCAGTTCTTTGAATCGCAATATCCCTAACCGATATTGTAGGTAAGCCATTAGAAATTTTCTTCCAGTTTACTCCCCCATTATTTGAAAAGAAAAAACCAAACTCTGTTCCACAGAAAATCAATTTGCTATTTTCATGATCCTCTTCAATCGAATAAACACTACCTCTTTCTGGCAAATCGCTTGAAATTGATTTCCATGAGTTTCCCTTGTCATTAGACACAAAGATATAGGGTTTAAAATCACCAAATTTATGATGATTAAATGCTGCATATATGATATTTGAATCATGTTGAGACAGGTAAACTGAATTAACATAAGATTGATTCGGTGCACCTTTTATTTTATCGATCTTTTTCCAACTTTTTCCTCCATTTTCTGTAATCTGTATTAACCCATCATCTGTACCAATGACAATCAAATTTGGATCAATAGGTGATTCAGATAAGGACACAATAGTCCCATAAGGTGAAGTTGATCCATTCTTTTGAACAGCATCAATACTCAATACCCTGTCATAAACTTTTAATTTATTTCTATCTAATTTCCTTGTTAAATCATCACTTATTACGCTCCAACTATTTCCATAATCATCTGATCTAAAAACTTTGTTTGCAGCAAAGTATATTCTTCCACTTTTATGCTTACTTGCAGAAAGAGGAGCATCCCAATTCCACTTGTATGATACTTCATTTTTTCTTGCTACAGGTTTTATTCCTACTTCCTCCCCACTTAATTTGTCATATCTAACCAACCAACCATATTGGGATTGTGAATAAACTATATTAGGATTTTCTGGATCAATTGCCGTTTCAAAACCATCACCTCCGTGAGTGACAAACCAATCTTGATTTGAAATTCCGTGATCATTTATAACTCTTGAAGGACCACCAAGGGTATAATTGTCCTGGGTGCCACCATAAATATTGTAAAAGGGTTTTGCATTGTCAACTGCTACCTTGTAAAATTGAGTTACGGGTAAGTTTTTCTTATAATCCCAGTTTTTTCCTTTATCAAAAGTCTCATAAATCCCACCATCGCAACCAACAATCCAGTGTTTATTATTTTTTGGATTAATCCACATAGAATGATTGTCAACATGCTTATATTTTTCATCGACATATTCAAAGGTCTTTCCTCCATCATTAGTGACTCCCATATAAGTATCCATCACGTAAACAACGTCCTCATCAATCGGGTCTGCAACTATTTCCTGATAATAGTTTCCACTGGTAACTTTCGAGCTTTGTTTCATCCAGTTCTGTCCCCTGTCAACAGATTTATAAAATCCACCCTTTTTCTCAGATGCCTCAACGATTGCGTATATGATTTCAGGATTTGCTGGAGAAATATCTAAACCAATTCTACCAACTTCAACATTGGGAAGACCCTTGTTAATTTTAATCCAAGAATTTCCTCCGTCCTCAGATTTATGTAAACCTGATCCTGGACCGCCACCAACATAAGTATATACATGCCTTCTTCTTTGATGACTAGCTGCATATAATACCTCAGGATTTCTAGGATCCATATGTATTTCATTGAATCCAGTATGCTCATCAACGTATAAAATTCTCTCCCAATCCTTACCTCCATTTTCTGATTTGTAAATTCCTCTATCTCCACCCTTGTCCCAAAGTGGACCATAAGCTGCTACATAGATAATATTTGAGTTATTCGGATGAATTAGTATATTTCCGATGTGCTCAGAATCTTTAAGACCCATGTTTTTCCATGACTTTCCACCATCCATAGACTTGTATACACCATCACCATATGCTACTGACCTTTGATTATTGTTTTCTCCTGTTCCAACCCAAACAATATTTGGATTATTAGGGTCAACAATAATACATCCTATTGAATAAGAGTTTTCATTATCAAAAATTGGTTCATAGCTTACACCCCAGTTATTTGTTTTCCAAACACCACCAGATGCAACAGCAACATAATATTCAAAAGGATTATTAGGGTTAACCGAAATATCAGAAATTCTACCAGATGTTAATGCAGGACCTACAGATCTCCATTTTAAACCACTAATAGAAAGATTTTCCAAATTTGATTTACTATCATTTTTTTTATTTTGAGAAAAAACCGAAAATGATACAATTAATAATGTTGTAATTAAGTTAATTTTTTTCATTTTAACAAAAATTTAAGGATGTCAAATTTAGTAAAAACTTAAGTAACCAATTATATTATTTTGTTAAATTTAAACTATGAAAGCGGATACTCTGCACACTATTTATAACTCCCACGGACTTTCTGTTAAAATATTAAATTTTGGTGGTATCATATACGAAATTAATACTCCCGACAAATACAATAATTTTAAGAATATAGTATTAAATTACAAAGATATAAATGACTATTATAATGATACTTATTTTATGGGTGCAGCAATAGGAAGATATGCAAATAGAATTAAAAATGGAACATTTAAATTAAATGATAAAACTTACTTTCTTGAAAAAAATGATAGTGAAAATCATTTGCATGGTGGAAGTAATGGTTTTCACAAAGTTAACTGGAATTTAAAGAGTAAATCAAAGAAATCTATCCATTTAACACAATTGTGCAATGAAAAAACTTACCCTGGAACAGTTGAAGTTGAGTTAATTTATACACTTAATAATGATAATTCTTTTGATATTGAATATATCGCTTACTCTGACAAGGACACAATATTTAATCCAACTAGTCATTCCTATTTCAATTTAGGTTTAGAGAAGACTATTTTAAGTCATGAATTGCAAATTAATAGTAATCATATTTTGGAAATTGATGAAAATGGTATTCCTACAGAACTTTTTCTAGATATCAAAAATGGACCATTTGATTTCAAAAGTTTTAAAACCATAGAAATAGATATAAAGAAAAATGATATTCAACTTCAGCTTGGATGTGGTTATGACCACAACTTCGTGTTAAATAGTAATCAAAAATTTGCTGCTATATTATTTGAAAAGAACAGTGGGAGAAGATTAAAAATTAAAACTGATCAACCTGGCATACAACTCTACACAGGAAATCATCTTCGAGGAAATTTTATTAAAAATGGTGGAGTATGTATGGAAACTCAACATTATCCAAACTCACCAAACTGTGATATATTCCCATCTGTAACTCTGTTAAAAGGTGAAAAGTTCTATACCAAAACAAGTTATTACTTTGACATTATTGAGAAAAGTTAATATTATTATGCTCTTTAGAGAGATAAAATTCTTTTGGAAATCCAAGAACCTATTTCCGAGGTAGAATAAGCATTATTGGGTTTTGCTAAATCCTCAGAAAGGATAGATTCTTTAATACATAAATTAACTGCTTTTTTAATCATTTTAGATTCTTCACCTAGTTTAAATGATTGCTCAAACATCATGGCTGCTGAAAGAATTGTTGCAATTGGATTTGCAATGTTTTTTCCAGCTGCTTGAGGATATGATCCATGAATCGGTTCATACAATGAAGTTTCTAAACCAATTGATGCAGATGGCATTAAACCCATAGAACCCGAAATAACTGATGCTTCATCGGTAAGAATATCTCCAAATAAATTAGCAGTTACCAAAACATCATACATATTTGGGGATTGAATTAACCTCATTGCGACAGCATCTGCAAATTCATATGAAACTTCAATATCCTTATAATTAGATTCCATATCCTGAATTGTTTTTCTCCAAAGTCTAGAAGATTCTAAGACATTGGCTTTATCTACACAACACAACTTCTTATTTCTTTTCCGTGCCAATTCAAAACCAACCTTTGCTAATCTTATAATTTCTTTTTCTGAGTATAAGCATGTGTCATATGCTACTTTACCATTCTCTTTTGTACCTTTTTCCCCAAAGTAAATTCCACCGGTAAGCTCTCTAACAAAAACAAGATCAGTTCCGATGATTCTTTCTCTTTTTATTGGTGATTTGTCAATTAGAGATGGGAAAACAAAAGTTGGGCGAATATTTGCATATAAGCCCAGTTTTTTTCTCATTTTCAGTAGACCCTGTTCAGGTCTAACTTTTGCCATTGGGTTATTATCATATTTTGGATCTCCCAAAGCACCAAAAAGTATTGCATTAGCATTAACACATATTCTATGGGTTTCTTCTGGATACGGGTTTCCAGTAGCATCAATTGCTACTGCGCCAACTAAGGCATGATTCCATTTAATTTTATGACCAAATTTTTTAGCAATTGAGTCGCATACCTTGACAGCTTCATTTATAATTTCTGGACCAATTCCATCACCTGGTAAAACTGCAATACTGAGATTTTTCATTATTAAATAATATTAAGCATTTTTTCAGTTGCTTTAATAGCAGATACTGTTTGATCAGAATCTAAACCTCTGGTTGTAAACTCTATTGACTTATCATCCCAGGTAATGAAAGTTTCACACAATGCGTCTGAATTACTTCCAGGTGGAATTGTAACTTCATAGTCAACTAGTTTCGGTAACAAAATATTATTTTTTTTGTAAACCTTTTTTATTGCATTCATGAATGCATCAAATTGTCCATCTCCTGTTCCATTTTCGGAAAAAGTTTTTTTATTAATCATTATTTTAATTTTAGCAGACGGTGGTAAGTTCTTTTTATGGATTAACTCATATGATTGTATAACTGTCTTATATTTATAATTTGAGCTATCAATTACGTCAGAAATAATATATGGAAGGTCCTCAATGGTAACTTTCTCTTTTTTGTCGCCGAGTAAAATTATTCTCTCAGTTAGTTTTTCAATTTCTTTATTAGATAAAGTAAGACCTAATTCGTCTAAATTTTTTTTAATATTAGCCTTGCCTGACATTTTTCCCAATGCATATTTTCTTTTTCTTCCAAATCTTTCTGGTAATAAATCATTAAAGTACAAATTTTTCTTATTGTCTCCGTCAGCGTGTATGCCTGCTGTTTGTGTAAAAACATTATCCCCAACAATTGGTTTATTGACCGGAATTCTAAAACCTGAAAAATTAGAAACTAATTTGCTAACCTTGTGAAGAGATTTTTCATTGATATCGATTTTATAACCAGTTAAAAAATCATTAACAACTGCCACTACGCTAGCCAATGGTGCGTTTCCAGCTCTCTCTCCCATTCCGTTTACAGTGATGTGAATACCCTTACATCCGCTTTTTATGCTTTCTATTACATTGGCTACACTTAGATCATAATCATTGTGAGCATGAAAATCAAAATGTATGTTAGGATAATTATTTGTAATATCTTTTATAAATTTTTTGGTAAGATCAGGAGTTAAGACTCCAAGAGTGTCAGGTAGCAAAATTCTATCAATGGTTTTTTCTGAAAGAAATTGCACCATATCCATAACATATGATTTGGAGTTTTTCATTCCATTACTCCAATCTTCCAAATAAACATTAGTTCTAATACCATGATCCTCAGCATATTGAATAACTTTTGAAATGTCTCTAAAGTGCTGGGATGGTGTTTTTTTAATTTGGTTTTTCAAATGATTTGTTGATCCTTTGGTCAAAAGGTTTTGTATTTTTGCACCCGATTTTTTCATCCATTTTATTGATGAACCTTTGTCAACAAAACTTAAAATTTCAATTTTATCATCAAAACCTGAGTCTTTTGCCCAATCAGTAATAAGTTTAACCGCTTTCATTTCACCTTCAGAAACTCGAGCAGATGCTACCTCAATCCTATCAATCTTCAATTCCTCCAATAAAAGCTTAGAAATTGATAGTTTTTCAATGGGAGAAAACGAGATGCCAGAAGTTTGTTCTCCATCTCTAAGTGTTGTGTCCATTATTTCAATTTTTTTATCACTCATAAGAGATATCTAAAAGGGAATTTTATTAGAAAAATTGATGATTTCGTCTTTCATATTCTTCAAATAATCAATATCATCAAGTCCATTCATCAAATTATTCTTTTTGAATGAATTTATTTCGAAAAATCTTTGAAATTCTTTATCTGGAATAATTAGTTTTTGATTCATCAAATCAACAGTAATTTCTAAACTTGGATTTTCAAAAACCAACTCTAAAATATAATCTAAATCTTCTTGTGTAACCTTTAATGGCAAAACGCCAATATTTAAGCAGTTGTTTTTAAAAATATCTGCAAAGAAACTTGAAATTACACATCTAAACCCATAATCATATATTGCCCATGCTGCATGTTCTCTCGAGGATCCTGAACCAAAATTCTTTCCTGCGATAAGAATTTTTCCATCATAAATACAATTGTTCAGAACAAAGTTTTCGTTAAGATTGTTATCACTACTATATCTCCAGTCACGAAATAAATTATCACCAAATCCTAGTCTTTCTGTTGCCTTTAAAAATCTAGCAGGAATTATTTGATCAGTGTCAATATTCTCAATTGGCAATGGAACAGCAGTTGATTTTAATATGTTGAATTTTTCGTAGGCCATGTATGTATTTTATAAATATTTTCTTGGATCGGTGATTTTTCCTGTGATCGCCGCTGCAGCGACAGCTATGGGACTTGCCAATAAAGTTCTGGAACCTGGACCTTGTCTGCCTTCAAAATTTCTATTTGATGTGCTAATTACATATTTTCCAGCGGGTATTTTATCTTCATTCATTGCAAGACATGCTGAACAACCAGGTTCTCTTAACTCAAAACCTGCATCATTTAAAATATCTAGTAAGCCTTCCTCCTTAATTGAATTTCTTACCTTGTGCGATCCTGGTACTAACCATGCAATAACATCATCTGCTTTCTTTTTTCCTTGAACGATTTTAGAAAATGCTCTAAAATCTTCAATTCTTCCATTGGTACAACTTCCAAGAAAAACATAATCTATTTTTTTTCCTATCATATTTTCCCCTTCATTAAAATTCATGTAATTAAGTGAGCGCTTGTATGATTTTTCATTATCAGATTGATCACGAGAACTTGGAATTTTGTTGGAAATACTAATACCCATTCCAGGGTTTGTTCCAAAAGTTATCATCGGATCAATAAGACTACCATCAAATGAAATATCTTTATCAAAATTAGCATCAATATCACTGTATAGTGAATTCCAGTATTTTTGTGCATTTTTCCAAGCGTTACCCTTGGGGGTAAACTCTCTATCTTTTATGTATTCAAGTGTTTTTTCATCAGGCGCTATCATTCCTCCCCTTGCACCCATTTCAATACTTAAATTGCAAACTGTCATTCTTCCCTCCATTGACATATCTTTAAAGACTTCTCCTGAGTATTCAATAAAGAAACCCGTCGCCCCGGATGCTGAAAGTTTTGAAATGATAAATAGTGCAACATCTTTTGGTGTGACTCCTTTTTGTAATTTACCATCAATAAAAATTCTCATTCTTTTGGGTTTTTGTTGCATAACACATTGAGATGAC
>CENP01449838.1_pt1 | contig 11241 bp, 11 predicted proteins | sample 361281 | NCBI WGS metagenome assembly CENP01 (sample SAMEA2591122, study PRJEB7988) | marine metagenome | biome: marine biome (ENVO:00000447); feature: deep chlorophyll maximum layer (ENVO:xxxxxxxx); material: saline water (ENVO:00002010), including plankton (ENVO:xxxxxxxx) | depth 70 m
GTTGTTACCCCGGCCGTTGTTGGTTCGAGTCCAACCGCCCCAGCCATTTTTTATTTTAAGCCATAGTTACTAATGTGGAAACGGTGGCAGAATTAGCAATATTAGCTATGAGTATGTTTTTGGCGGCTTTCTTTTGTTTGAAAGTTTTGTTTATACCTGATTCAGCCATAAAAACCATAGACAAGATTTATGAAGTCGAAAAAGAGTTATACCAAGAACGATAGAGTTTTGGTTAAATCATTTGCTGGGCCCGATGTTCGTGTTGTACTGAAAAGACGATATCTAGTTTCAAAATCAAAACACAAACTTGGTGTTGATGGGTGGGAAGCACAAATTGTGAACCAAAAAGAAGTTGATAAATTACGCAAAAAAGGTGTTCCATACAAAAAGGGCGAAAAACCTATGGTGTGGGTGTTTGATTGGCATATCATCAAAAAGTGTTGACAGCAATCAACTAATCGGTTATAATAAATATACCTGTAGGAGGGTAATATGAATCACTTAGGCTATGCCTGTATCAACCAAGGCTTTTCGACGCTGCCAAAGTCGCAGCGCATCACAACCAACCGTACAATGATTAAGCGTACGTTTCACGAACGCGGCATTGAATACGCTTCAGAACTCGCACTTCAAAATCTACGAGACTTACACACTATTCTTGAGTGGAATCTTGAGAATGATATTTATTTTTATCGGCTTTCTTCCGATATTATTCCATGGGCATCAGAATATGACCTCACAGATATGCCTAATTTCGGCGCTGTACACGCCGCGGCCCTCAAGGCGGGTAACTTTGCTCGCAAGCACGGAATGCGCCTCACATCGCATCCTGGCCCATTTAACAAACTAGCATCACCCAAGGAACGAGTATTTCAACTCACTAAGACTGACTTGTCGGTTCACGGTGATTTATTTGATCTTATCGGCTTGCCTCGCACTCCGTATGCTAAACTCAATATTCACGTAGGTGCTGCATATGGTGATAAACCATTTGCTCTGGATAACTTCTGCCGTAACTTTGAGCGGCTACCAGATAACGTACGCTCCCGTTTGACTGTCGAGAACGATGATAAGACATCATTATATTCGACACTTGAATTGTATGAGGGTGTATACAAACGTATTGGTATTCCCATAGTATTTGATTATCATCATCACATGTTACATCCCGGCGGCCAAACCGAACAAGAAGCACTTGAACTTGCCCTGTCAACATGGGGAGATATAAAACCAGTTGTTCACTATGCCGAGTCACGTTCGACTGAACATAACAATCCGAAAATCAAACCACAGGCACATTCTGACCTTGTGTACAACGTTCTAAATGATTATGGTAATGTGTTTGATATCATGATTGAAGCTAAACACAAAGAGCTAGCGCTCTTTAAATACCGCGAGAATTTAAATACTTTAGCAGCAAAATGAGCGAACACAACTATATACTTTACCAATACTAATGTGTGTAAATGGCTAAAAAAAATTATGTTCTAGATACAAGTGTCTGCTTGACAGATGCCAATGTAATCTACAAATTTGATAATCACGATATCTTCATACCCCTTAAGATCTTAGAAGAAATAGATGGGCACAAAAAGCGCCAAGATTCTGTAGGTTCTAATGCTCGACAGTTTATTAGAACACTCGATTCACTAAGAGAGAAAGCATCTTTAGAAAAAGGTGTTAGGATCGGAAAAGGACAAGGAATACTAAAAGTAGTCTCTTACTCAGTATTAAAGGATGTAATATTTCCGCCTGATTTAGACATGAGGCATCCCGACCATGCCATAATAGCAACTGCTAAGGCTATTCAGACGGATTGTGAAAATCGAAAAACAATCATGGTTTCGCGAGATATTAATATGCGCGTTATATGTGATTCAATTGGTTTAGAGGCACAAGATTATATTTCTGAAAAGGCGGCTCCATCATTTGAGGAGTTATATAATGGATTTATAGTTCAATCTTTTGATGATGAGGTTATTGATCGTTTCTATTCAGGTGAAGATATAATGTTAACAGAAGACGAAGCAGAACAATTAATGTATCCAAATCAATATGTTATGATGGTATCAAATGCAAATGATAAAAAATCTGCACTTGCTAAATTTAAAAACCATCACGAACCATTACAGAACGTAATAAACAAAAATCTTCCAGATTGGAATATTGATGCGCGCAACAAAGAGCAAGCTTTTGCTATTGATATGTTAATGAACCCTGATATTAAGATTGTCTCATTGGTCGGCCGCGCTGGTTCCGGTAAGACACTATTGGCCATCGCCGCAGGCCTACAACAAACTATTGGTTTACGAACTGAGAATAATCACTATTCACGCCTAATAGTCTCAAGGCCCGTTCAGCCACTAGGTAAAGATATTGGCTTTCTCCCGGGAACAATGGAAGAAAAAATGTTGCCATGGCTTATGCCAATCCAAGATAATCTTAAGTTTTTGATGGGAGATCGAACGTCTTTAGAAATGTATATGGAAAAAGGTAAAATTGAAATAGAAGCACTTACCTATATCCGCGGAAGATCAATATCTAATGCTTTCATCGTTATTGATGAAGCGCAAAATCTAACAAAACATGAAATTAAAACCATTATTACACGCATTGGAGAAGGAACAAAAATTATACTTACTGGTGATGTGGAACAAATTGATAATGTCTATGTTAATGAGACCTCAAATGGCCTTGCACATGCTGTGGAGAGCTTTAAAGAGTATCCGATAGCCGGCCATATGACCTTTAAAAAGGGTGAAAGGTCTGAATTAGCAACTTTAGCTTCAAAAGTGTTGTAAAATAGATTATTTTATGTTATATTATTTAAGGAGACTTTACTATGAGTGAAGAAACAAAAACCACCGAGCAAGAACTTGAAAATGCCGTTAACGAAGAAGAAGCGCATGCTAATGAAATGTTAGCTATGGCAGTCAGCAGAGACAATCCACTTAAAGAAATGTTAGTGGAATATGTAGGCACCAAATTTGATCAAGAAGATGTTACAGTCAACATGATTGCTGAAGCCATGGCTCACGAATTTCCAGAATTTGTGTATGCTTTTGCGGAAGAGAATTTTTTGCGAGGTTACCAACTAGGATTAGATGATGCATATAAAACTATTGCAGGAGTCCCTGAAGAAACAACAGCTGAGAAGCTCTGATTTTTACACCCCTTCAGGTATTCATGTTTATTTTAAAGACCCAATACAAAACGATGTCGATGTTGAATCTGTGGTTGCAAAGTTAGAGTCTAAGATTCCACTACACTTACTTTCTGAAATAGAGATGATTATTGTTGGATGGTTTGATGAATTTGCAGAGCGCAGTGTAAACGCGTTTTATGATTCTGGTACCGTATACGTCACAAATCTTCAAGATGACGAAGAGGATTTATATGATGATATTGTACACGAACTTGCGCATTCACTTGAAGAAGCATATGGCATGCAAATATATTCAGATAATAAAATAGTAAAAGAATTTTTACAAAAAAGAAACTTATTACATGACATATTGTGGAGTAATGGTTTTAAAGCCCCAAAATCTTTTTTTAATAATACTGAATATAGTCAAGAATTTGATGACTTTTTATTTAAAAAGGTTGGGTACAATCGCCTTTCGCCATTAATACAAGGTATTTTTCTAAGTGCTTATGCTCCAACATCCGTTAGAGAATATTTTGCCACAATGTTCACAGAATATTATTTAGAATCAGATCACTCGTATATTAAAAAACTATCACCAGCGCTGTACGACAAAATTTCTATGCTACAAAATACAGAATTACTTGACTCTGAATAAGAAAGATGTTATATTATTCATGAGGTAAACATGGCACATATATCATTTTCAGAACTTAAAGATTGGGTTCATTGTCCTTACTATCACAAGCTAACGCGCGTTGATGGTATCGATGGATTCACAGGTAATCAATATACAGCATTTGGTTCAGCAATTCATTCAGTTTGTGAAAAAAAACTGCTTCAAGAACAACTTGATGAAGATTTTTTTGTTAAGGAATTGAAGAAAAACATTTCTGAGTTAGACGAGCCTGTTGATAATAAAATTGTGCACCAAATGATGAAACAGGGTAATAACATTATCCCTGAAATTGATGATGCGCTTAATGATTACTTTGAAGAATATGAAGTTTTAGCAGTTGAAATGAAACTTATGGAAGATATCGAGGGTCACGACGACTATAAATTTAAAGGCTTTATTGATGCAGTAGTTGCAACACCTGATGGTAAAGTTCACATTTTTGATTGGAAAACATGCTCATGGGGTTGGGATGCCAAAAAGCGCTCCGAACCAATGGTGACATATCAGCTAACACTCTATAAAAATTTCTTTTGCCAGAAAATGAATGTTGATCCAAAAAACGTAGAAACACACTTTGCTCTACTTAAAAGAACCGCTAGTAAAAACAGAGTTGAGTTCTTTAGAGTTACTAGTGGTCCAAGAAAAACAGAAAATGCGCTTAAATTATTGAACAAAGCAATATACAATATTGATAGAAAAAAATATATCAAGAATCGCTTGTCATGTACAAGTGGTTATGGATGTAAATTTTATAATACCGAACACTGTTCATGAGGAATTAATGAAAAAAAGAAAAATACTAGTGATTTCAGATCACCCCCTTTCACCTTCTGGTGTGGGAACACAAACTAAATACTTTATCGAAGCACTGCTTAAAACTGGAAGATATAAATTTACATGTTTAGGTGGCGCTATTAAGCACAACAATTATAATCCAGTAAAAGTTGAACCTTGGATGGATGACTGGGTTATCTACCCTATCGATGGATATGGAAACCATGAAATCATCAGGTCTGTTCTGCAGAAAGAACGTCCAGATGCTCTGTGGTTTATGACTGATCCGCGCTTTTACGAGTGGTTGTGGGAGATTGAAAATGAAGTTAGAGCTTATTGTCCCATGGTATATTATCATGTTTGGGATAATTTCCCGATCCCTTATTTTAATAAAATCTGGTATGATTCAAACGATGAGGTCGTAACCATTTCCAAGGTTACTGATAAAATTGTGAGCACCACTTCACCAGTGGCGCATGGAATGAGAATTCCTCATGCAGTTAATTCTTCTATATTCAAACCACTGAAAAATCCTGATTCAAAAAAGAAAATTGCTGATTTAAAAGAGAGACTTTTCAGTGCGTCTAAAAATTACAAGAACCCAAACAAGAAGATATTTTTTTGGAACAACAGAAATGCACGCAGAAAGCAAAGTGGTACCTTGGTTTGGTGGTTTAAGGAGTGGCTAGATAAGGTTGGTCACGATAAGGCCGTATTACTTATGCACACCGACCCTAAAGATCCTCATGGGCAAGATTTACCACATCTTATTGAACACTTGGGTGCTAATGATGGCCAAATTATGCTGTCTACCCAGAAGGTAGATCAAGCAGAACTTGCCGCAATGTATAACATGGCAGATTATACTGTTAACATATCAGACGCTGAAGGCTTCGGCCTAGCTACTCTTGAATCTTTAGCCTGCGGTACACCGATTATAGTCAATATGACAGGTGGTCTTCAAGAGCAGGTAACAAATGGTAAAGAGTGGTTTGGGTGGGGAATTAATCCTACATCCAAGACAATAATTGGCTCTCTTCAAGTTCCTTATATTTATGAGGATCGCATTGGCCAAGATCAGTTTGAAGAAGTTATGACCAAGGCTCTTAAGAATAGTAAGAAATCTTATGATAAAATGTCAAAAGGTGGCATAAATCATGTTAAAGAAAACTATAATTTTGAGAATTTTGAAAAACAGTGGGTTGATTTTATGGATGGTGTAATAGAAACACACGGCTCATGGGAAACAAGAAAAAATTATAGTCGATGGACGCTTAAGGAGATAGCATGAAAAAGAAGATACTTTTAAAAGCACCACTTTTAACTAGAAGTGGGTATGGTGAACAAGCACGCTTTGCAATGAGAGCATTACGCGCATATGAAGATGAATTTGAGATTTTTATCCAACCACTAGAGTGGGGGAAAACTTCATGGATTAACGACATGAATGAAGAAAGGTTGTGGATAGATGAAATTATAGAGAGGACTATTTTCTTTATCCAGCAAGATGGTAAGTTTGATATAAGTCTACAAGTGACTGTGCCGAATGAATTTGAAAAATTGGCTGAAACAAATATTGGATATACCGCAGGTATTGAGACAACAAAGGTAGCACCAGTTTGGATTGATAAAAGCAACGTTATGGATAAGCTTATTGTGGTTTCGAATCACGCCAAGCAGGTATTTGAAAAGAGCGAATATAAATTAGTGAACGATAAAACCAAAGAAGAATTTCCGTTTCTTCTTAAGTGTCCAGTCGATGTTGTAAACTATCCAGTAAAAGAGTACGATAATTTACCAGAACTCGATCTGGACTTAACCACAAAACATAATTTTTTGTGTATTTCACAAATGGGTCCAAGAAAAAATTTACCAAACCTAATAAAATGGTTTGTCGAGGAATTTAAGGATGATGATGTTGGTTTAGTGTTAAAAACCAATATGATGAAAAACTCATTAATTGATAGATCGGCGACTGAGAAAAATATGAGAGATTTACTTTCTACACTCCCAAAGGATAGAAAGTGCAAAGTGTATCTTTTACACGGTGATATGACCGATGAAGAGATTCATTCCCTTTATATTAATGAAAAGATTCATGCTTTTGTATCTATACCTCATGGTGAGGGCTTTGGGCTGCCGATTTTCGAAGCTGCATATAGTGGTTTGCCGGTTGTTACCATTGGCTGGTCTGGTCAATGTGATTATTTATTTGATGAACAAGGCAAAGAAAGGTTTTACAATATCTCGTATGACATCAACCATATCCAAAAGGATGCAGTTTGGGATGGTGTTCTACAAAAAGACAGTATGTGGGCCTTTCCTAGAGAAGAGTCGGTTAAACAACAAATGAGAAATTGTTTGAATGATGTTCTCAACAGTAATGTAGTTGCATGTGAGTATGCCGGCGAACTTAAAGAAAGATTTTCAAAAGAAAAAATGTATAAATTATTTGTAGATTCAGTGCTCTCTGTTTGTACCGAAAATGAACAGCAGTCATCCAAGGTCGTTCTACTGTGAAAAAAATAATCTACTGTGGTCAATTTAATGATTTAACAGGATATGGAATTGCCGCACGTAGCTATCTGAAAGCTCTTGATTCGTACGTTTCTCAAACAAATGATGTTGAGTTACACATATATTCTATTGTTGTTCAGAGTGACAAAACACTCTCAGAGGAAGAGAAAAGACTAATTGAAAAATATAGCTTCTCAAATCAAGAAGATTTAGAAACCTATATTCAAAATAATGATTACGTGTGTCTTTGGCATACACCAACACCCCTGCCTCTTTTTGCTGACCATAGATTTAAAACAACACCCGGGCTACAGAATTCCTTCAATACAATTATTAAAGCATCAACAGAAAACTATCATCTGATTGTTTGGGAAACAACCGATATTTGCAATGAATGGAAAGAAACATTGCAATATTATAATCCGTCTGGAATTATAACAGCGTGTGAGTTCAACAAAAAAATGTTCGAAAAGTACAACAACAATGTAACCGTAGTACCTCATCCGATTGTTCCACAAAATAATCAGAATACTGTGAAGTTAGATATTCCAACATCATTTGAAGATAAATTTTGTATTCTAACAATGTCGCAATGGACACACAGAAAGGGATTTGATAAATTAATTGCAGCCTATCTAATGGAATTTGAAAAAGAAGATGATACTGCTCTTATTGTTAAAACCTATGTTAGCCCAACCCACCCATCACCAGAACATATAATAAAAGAAATACAGACCGCTAAATTAAACACCGATAACCCAAAAGCACATGCAAAAAGCAATATTGTTTTAATTACCGATTTTTTAACAAAGCCACAAATTAACTGGTTATTTGAACAATCAAATGTTTATGCCTCAGCAACCCGAGGTGAGGGTTTTGGTTTGACACTGTTTGAATCTGTTTTAAATAAAAAACCGGTTGTTGCTCCGTCTTCTGGCGGTCATATTGATTATTTAGATCCTGAATCAACATATTTTGTTGATGGGATGTATGACTGTTGTATAACAAGCGACCCGGTGTATTCTCAAAATAGTATGTGGTTCGAACCCAATGTGGGGTCATTGAGAAAACAACTTCGACAAGCATACGACGACTGGAAAAGCGGCTTGATAGAAGAAAAAGGCGAAAATGCACACAAGTATGTGCACTCTTTGGACGAACTTAAATTAGAAAACGCAGGCCAAAAGATAGTAGAGTTTCTAAATGTAAATAACCAGCGAACACTAAACTCTAAACTAGCATCAAGACAAGATTTGTCAGATAAGATGGCACTCTTGAAAGATCTACATAAAGACGAGACATTATACATTTTAAATTGTGGACCATCTTTGAATGAATATAAGGTCGATTATCTAAAAGATCTATTAAAAGACAAAACAACATTTGCTATTAAGCAAGCGTACAATTATTTTTCTGATATAACCGACTATCATTTTTTCAATTGCAGTAATTTGCCGATTGACAAGGAATTTAGTAGGTTGCCGCAACACTATCCCTACGTGGAACACAGACCGGTCACAATATGTAGCAGTAATTATGAGCTTGGAGTAAGGTGGTCTATAATCCAAAAACAAGATGTCTTCTTTAAAATACCAATTAGAACAGAAATAAACAACGAGTTTGTTACTGTAACTAAGAAATTTGAAGATTTTGTAATCGATAAAAACTTGACAAGACCTTGTGGACCGGGTATAATGTATGAAACAGTGTTTTATATGGCCGTGCATATGGGTTTTAAAGAAATTATTTGTATTGGCTGGGATCTTAGACAAGAAGATGCGAATGAAGATAATTATGAACATTTTTATGGCAATAATAATAACGTGCACAACAAAGGCGACGTACTTGATTGGGAAATCAAGGTTACTAGAGATGCATCAAAAGAATTATATTACTGGCTGAAAGAGAAAAACATTGATATTAAGGTTGCATCATCCAGCGCCGTATATGATAAAATTGAAAGGATTAAATTATGAGCACATATATAATTGCTGAAATTGGCATCAATCACAATGGCTCGCTTGAGATTGCAAAAAAACTGATTGACATCGCAGCTGTAGCCGGCTGCAATGCTGTTAAGTTTCAGAAACGAAACCCAGATGTTTGTGTGCCAGACCATCAAAAAGATATTCCAAGAGATACCCCATGGGGCACAATGTCATACATCGACTACAAACATAGAATGGAGTTTGGCAAAGAAGAATATGATGAAATTGACGAATATTGCAAAAGTAAAGATATAGAGTGGTCAGCATCTCCATGGGATATGGACAGCCTAGACTTCTTGCTTCAATATGATATTCCTTTTTTGAAGATACCGTCTGCTATGATTACAAACGAAGAACTTATGAGAGAATCTGCAAGATCTGGAAAAGAAGTGATTTTCTCCACCGGGATGAGTACACTTGAAGAAACTGATCAAGCTGTTGAATGGATGCGTGAAGAGGAAGCCGACTTTTCCCTATTGCATTGCAATTCAACTTACCCGGCACCACTAGAAGATCTTAATTTGAGATGCATCGAAACACTTAGAGAAAGATACAACTGCGAGGTTGGATATAGTGGTCATGAATTTAGGCTTGGCACTACTGTCGCTAGTGTATATTTGGGCGCTACAATTATCGAGAGACATATAACGCTTGATAGAACCATGTGGGGTTCCGACCACCTTGCTTCGGTCGAACCCCAAGGCTTAATCAAGCTTGTAAAAGGCATCAGAGAGCTTGAAATCGCCCTAGGTGACGGACACAAAAGAGTAACAGATGGTGAATTGCCTGTAAGAAAGAAATTGAGAGGAAATTAGTGAATGTCTTCGACCATCACCGAGCCCGCGGAAACTTCATTGACTGGGCCGCAGAAGATTGTAAGAGTCATTTTAGTGGCTTTAGCGATAATCTTGTTGTAACGCCTGAAATTGTATATCAGGAACTACCCGAGTTTAAAGATTACAAGGGTAAGACACTTATGTTAATTGGTGGCGGCCCGTCTGCCAATAATCAATGGGAACAAAATGAGTATGATTTTTTGTGGTCGATTAATCATTTTTTTAAAAATGAGAAATTAAAGGATAAAAAAGTTGATTTAGCTATGATCATGGGAGAGCCCGACATTGAAGATAAGGACTTTTTATCTTACAGAAATAAACACCAGACACTGATTGGGTTTGAAATTCACGATAGGTGGCCTAATCACAAGTTTGACAATTATGATAAATATTTCTGCATGCATACTCGTTTTTATGGTAGACTAGGAGCAGGGGCCCGAATGAAAATTTTTGCTGCACACCTAGGGTTTGAAAATGTCCTGTTTACTGGTTTTGATGGCCCAGAAGCTATTTTTGAGGGTGATCACGCTTTCGAACCCGGGAAAACTACGTTACCGGGTGTATTCCAAAAACTGAGATTAAGCAATGTTAGTTATTTTTGGAAAGAACAATACGACTACTTATGGGACTACATTCACAATCTGTATCCAGATACAAATTTTAAAAATATTGGCGGGGGTGAAAAATACCATGAAAAAGCTTGACGATATTTGTGTGTTAGTACAGGCCCGCTTGGGTTCTCAAAGGGTGCCACAAAAAATGATTAGACCATTTGCTGGAACAACCCTCATGGATATATGCCTAGAAAAGCTTTCCGCTTCTTCTTATATTCCAAGTGAAAATATAGTTTCATCTGTCTACGAACCAGAACTCGTAGAAATTTCAGAGCGTTACCCGATACAGATCTTTAATAGATCCGAACAATCTGCAAATTCAGAGGGAACACCGATGACTGAGATGTATGAATGGTGGGATAAGATCCCTTTTAAATATTGTGTGTTAGTAAATGCTTGCGCCCCATTTTTAAAACTGGAGACTGTCGAGAAATTTGTAGAGTTTTATGCCAATATAGACTCAGATGGTCTTTTTGGAGTTATTGAAAAGAAGAATTATTATTGGGATTCAGAATTTAAACTACAAACACCATGGCCAAAAGATCAAGCAGTTATGAATACAAAATTTGTTGATACTACTTATGAAGCCGCACATTGTTTATATGCAGGTAGGATGTCAAAGATCGGAGACAGTATTTGGATGGGCGACTTTATGACGCCCGGCGATATTCAATTATACCCCATGGAT
>CENP01035099.1_pt1 | contig 11228 bp, 5 predicted proteins | sample 361281 | NCBI WGS metagenome assembly CENP01 (sample SAMEA2591122, study PRJEB7988) | marine metagenome | biome: marine biome (ENVO:00000447); feature: deep chlorophyll maximum layer (ENVO:xxxxxxxx); material: saline water (ENVO:00002010), including plankton (ENVO:xxxxxxxx) | depth 70 m
TTAATTGATGATGATTTTAATCCGTTTTTTTGAGCATTAAACTTAAAAGATAGAATGGTCTTTTCATTCAGAATATCTTTAAAATGAATGTTAATTTTAGATAAGTGTTTTTTAAATACCAAGACAACATTTAGATAATCCTTTGCAGTAATATTATTTTTTGTTTGGGATAGAATTTCTTTTACGTATTCCTCGATAGAGTAAAAATTTATCCCTTTTCTTAAAAATGCTTCAAGATCATCATAAGACCAGTTATTTATGTCATATTTTAAAAGTGCTTCTTCTCTTTTTTCATTGATTTTTTCAAGTATAATCTTTAATGACAATGCCCCAGGATAATTTTCAATAATAGTTATTCCATCCTTTGTAAAACTCTCTTTTTCAAGATATAAGCTTGTTTTTATCTTTTTTCTGTAATTTTTTTCACTACAATCAAAAATCACAGGCCATTTACCTTCTTTATTTTTATAACTAGATTTTACAACTTTAATGTTCATAACTTTCCATTATATTTTACATAATAAATCTAAATATATTTTATCTTTATTGATAATAATATGCAAATGTACAAAATAATTTATATAAAATCTTGAATTTTGTTCAAGCATTTATTAATAAAAAATTTTTTAACTTTTAAACAATTTATTTTCATCTAAAATATCCTCAATTACTAAAATTATTTCATTTTTAATTTGATCAATATTTTCATTGTTAAATATCTGATTATTTTCAATTTCGTTCTTTAATAGCCCGTCTTTCATGTTTTTTATTGAAATAATACCAGTTTCGATATCTTTACCCTCATAATTATTCATTATTCCTAACTGGTAAAACATTAACTGAAGGTTATATATTCCCTTTTCACCTCTTATCTCCCCTACATTTTTTAATTTTAGATTACTTCTGTATAATTTTTTGCCAGTTTTATAGTCTATTATTCTAATTACACCATCTACCTCATCTATTCTATCAACAATTCCTTTTATTCTATAACTTTTTTTATCTTTTCTTATTAAACTTTCAAATTTTTGCTCGATCGTAATAATTTTAATTTTCTTAGCCTTAACTTCTCTTTTGTCTAGTCCAATTACCCTTTCAACATATTTTTTTGCTGTTTCTACAATTATTATATTTTTTCCTTTAATCAAATTCTTTTTATTGATATAATCCCCAAAAGTTTCTGTTACTGTTTTTTCTATTTTTTTATTTAACTCATCTAAATCTTTTATTGTAATAAATTTATTCTCGAGAGGTTTGTATAATTTTTCTAAGCTATCATGTATTACATTTCCCAGAGTATTATGTTCTATTGTTTCCTCTACTTCATCCTCTCTCACCCCTATAATATAGTTTTCAAAAAATTTTGTTTGATCTATTATATATGAAACCAACATTGATGCTGTTATTCCTTTTTCAAATAAATCTGCTATTTTTTTTCTTACTCGTTTTGTTTTCTTATAAGATTCTTCTTTTCTTCTAATTGTTGGTGTATTGGGACTCAATGTAATTTTTTTTAACTCATGAATTTTTTCTACATCCATCTGTCTAATAAATCTACTTATCTCACCTGTATTCATAGCATCAGGCTCTGTGTTATAGGTTAGCCATATATTTTTAGCTCTTTTTATAATTCTGTAAAAATGATATGCAAATACAGCATCTTTTTCTTTGTATGTCTGTAGTTCATGTGTTTTTTTAATTTCAAATGGTATAAAGCTATTAATTGAATTACCCGCCGGTAATATTCCTTCGTTTAATGAAGTTATTATTACATTTTCATAATCTAAAAGCCTGGTTTCTAGCATACCCATTATTTGAAGCCCTTTTATTGGTTTTCCGTTAAAAGGAATTGTATTCATTTCTACAATTTCTTTATACATTGCCTTTAAAGACTTTATACTTTTAATGGATTTGTATTGATCTTTAAACAACAAGATTTGATTAAATATTTTATATGAACTATGTAATAATTCAATATTCATATCATCGCTTAGTTGACTTTTTGAATAATAATTTTTAAGTATTTCGATTAAATTTAGACAGGATAAAATACCATGTTCCGCATCGATCCATTTTGAAAATATTATTTCATATAATTCGGAATTTTTTTTATCTAATCCAATCAAATCATCTTTTGATATATAAACCATATTTTCTCTTTTTATCAGTAAACAGATATCAATACCTTTATTCATTACTGGCTTAATTAGTTCATGAGATAAGATTGAGAAAACATTTTTATAATAGAAGGTTTTTTGTTTTTTAGAATGAATTTGTAATAGGAGACTAAAAAGTGAATAAGAGGAAGAATATTTATAAGGGAATCCCATAGTTACATTTACATCTGTTACGTTATTTGGTAAAGAATTTATCATGGGGATTAATAATTTTTCATCAGATAAAATAATGGCTGTGTTGTTCAACTGACTATTATCCATTTTGTTTATAATTTCTCCAACATATTTTATTTGACCAATATTTTTTGGAGTTCCAATAACTGAAATACTTTTTTTATTTGAGTATTCTTCTGAAATAATATGTGCTTTGTTATTTTTATGATAGTTCCAATTTTTTAAATAAGAATCAATAAAAAAGTTGGCGTTATTGTATTCTGACTTTACATGTTTGTGATCAATATCCCAGTATATTTCACCTAATTTATTTTCAAGTATTTCTTGAATAATTTCACATTCTGACTTACTAAGCGCATTAAACCCAATAAAAACATGTTTTTTGTGTTTCTGATTTTCTGCATAATGCTGAATTTCTTGAGAAGCAATTTTATAAATTAACCCCTGATACCCCTTTCTTTTTTTTAATAAATTATCCTTGAGTTCTTTATGATAAATTTTAATTTTCTTCCAAAATGATTTATAGTTTTTAATCAGTTCGGTTTCCTCTTCATAATTTGACCAGTGATTTAGCTCTTTTAAGGCCTCTAAATAATCAAACAAAGATTTTGTATCACATAATTCCCTATCGATTTCATTAAAATCTTTTATTAATGTTTTACCCCAGCTTATAAATTCCTCAAAAGATTCCTTGTTGTATAAATTTGTAGCTTCTTCATAAACTTTATACAAATCAAATAACAGTTCGGTGTCTGAAACTTTTTCAACCCCTGAAATTAATGACATGAATTCATCAATATCGTAAATAAGGGGAGAAAAAATAGTTTTATTAGAAGCTTTGCTGATTTCTCTTTTTAGAAATAATCCAGACCTTTTGTTCGGAAGTATAAATATATAATCAGAAATAGGATATTTCTTTCTGATTAGATTTTGAACTACATTTTCTATAAAGCCGTGCACATACTAAAAATAAAAAACGCCTCGCATATAGCGAAGCGTTTTTTAAAATATACTTTAAAGAATTAAAAAATCTATTTTACAAATAAGATTTCTACTCTTCTGTTATTAGATCTTCCAGTTGCACTAACATTAGTATCAATCGGATTATTCTCTCCAAATCCAACACCACTTAATCTCTCACTTGAAACTTCTTTTGATGACAAATAATCAACTACAGCATCTGCTCTTCTTTGAGAAAGACCTTGGTTAAACTCTTTTGTACCTACACTATCAGTGTGACCTTCAACGCTAAAGCTAGCATCAGGATATTTTAAAATGATAGAAACGATATTATCAAGTACTGGAGGCGTTCCATCGGTAAATGTTGCTGATCCGAAAGCAAACTGAATTCCTCTTGAAAGTTCAGTTATCATTTCCATTTCATCTTCTGATGGTCCTTCTGGACAACCGTTATTAGCAACCGTACCAGGAACCTCTGGACACTCATCATCTTTGTCAACTACTGAGTCACCGTCAGTATCAGGCCATGGGCAACCTCTGTTACCTCTTGGTCCCGCAACAGTTGGGCAAGCATCTTTTGAATCTTCAATTCCGTCACCATCTGTATCAGGACATCCTCCCATTTTTGCTAAACCAGCAACATTAGGACATCTGTCTTTGTTATCAGAAATCCCATCACCGTCTGTGTCAGGACATCCATTATATTCAGCAAGCCCAGCTTCCATTGGGCAGTCATCCTCACTATCTTGAATTCCATCACTGTCTGTATCAGGACATCCATCAAATTCTTCTAAACCAGGAACTTCTGGGCAATTATCATGCTCATCATAAATTCCATCTCCATCGGTATCAGTTCCACCAAATTTAACAGAGAACATTGCAGAGTATCTCATTGTACCACCCTCGTCAATTGGAGTTGCACCTCCTACATTATCGTAGTTATGCTTAAAATCTGCCATAAATGTTAATCCAAATACGTCATTAAACCAGTAATTTACCCCAGCAGAAACATTTCCAGTTAAACCGTCTTGGTAATCACCTACCCATGTCCATCCCGGTCCAATTCCAACAAAAGGCTCAAGTTTTCCGATTGTAAATAAATCAGATAAGTCATATTTTAACATAGCATCAACAGTGAAGTAATCATTTGTAGTACCTTCTAATGCAAGTCCAGTAGCATAATTACTAATGTTATTAAATGAAGCCCCAAACCCTAAAGAAACATTATCACCAACATACTTTGAAAGTGAGAACATTGAAAGGGGAGATTTTGAAACATTCCAGTTTTCACTTACATCAAAAAATTCAGGAATTGTGTAAGCAGTGTCAGCTTCTAGATCAACTGCATTAGTACCAAAGCTAAATTGCCATTGATTGTTTTTGTCTTGTGCATTAACATTTGTTAATCCAAAAATTAACATAAATGTTAATAAAAGAGTATAAATTTTTCTCATAATTTTAAAATTACTTAATAATATTTTTGCAAAAATATGCAATTAAAAGATAAAACTACTCAATTTATATGAGAATTTAATGAAATAAAGTCCTAATTTTTACTCAGAATCTTCGTCAAATTTGAATGATAACATAAGAGACCACCTCATCGTTCCACCTTCGTCTAACAGCACTGAGTCTGAATAATTATTTTTGTACTCAGACATAATTGTCAGCCCGAACGTCTCGCTTAACCACACATTTAGTCCAAGTGAACCGTTTCCTGTTAGATAACATTCTTCTCCGAAAGAAGTCATTCCTGGTCCAATTCCTACAAAAGGATGAAAATCCATGTCCAATAACCTTAATGATACTAAATCTGAAAGGTCATACTTTAACATTGCATCAACAGAGAAATAGTCGTTTGTTCTTCCCTGTAATTCATATCCTGTTGCATAATTGGAAATACTATTAAAGGCAGCACTCACCCCAAAAGAGAGATTGTTGTCAATATACTTAGAAACCATAAACATGGATACAGGAGACTTTGATAGATTCCAATTGTCTTTTACATCAAAAAATTCAGTAAAGGATGTATTTGTATCAGCTTCAAGATCAACTGCATTTGTTCCGAAGCTAAATTGCCATTTGTGATTTTCATCTTGAGAGTTAGTGTTTAAAACAAATAAAAGGGTAAAAATAAAGATAGATAGTTTTGTAAATTTTTTCATTTTATAAATATTTATAATTTAATATAATGAACTAATTTTTAATTAAATGATTTTTTAAAGGACATTATGTTATCTTATATTATAAGTGAATTCAAAAACATTCAATCTCAATATCATCAGAGACATAGATAATAATTTTTTTTATTGTATTTATACCTATTTTATGAAGTCTAAACTCGTAGTCTTTTAACTGATTCATATATTTTGATTTTTTTGTTCCAGTCTTGTAATCGATTAAAATAATCTCTTTGTCGTTAAGAAATACTATTCTATCTGGTTTAAAACTTTTGCCACTTTTTTCGATTATTTCTCTTTCGTTAAAACTTTTGTATTTGGGATTATAAAATTCTTTTAATTCCTTATTCTCGGTAATTTTATAAATTATTTCTTTTAGTTTTTCTTTTTTATTAGTCGAAATTTCCCCTAACTCATAATATTTATTTAACACGAGGTTTATATCTTTAACAGAGTATATTTCAGACATGATAAGATGAAAAATATTTCCCTTTTCTTGTGCACTATCATATTCTTGAAGCCAGGATTTTACGTGCTTATTACTCGTTATAATATTTCTTTTAAGTCTTGAGTTAAATACGAATTTTTCTTGCTGAATATTTTTTACTTGATTCTTAGAAGTTGATAAACTACTTTTTTCTCCAACTTCATATTTGTTTTTTGATGAATTCCAAATGCCCATTTCTTTTAGATAGCCGATAAACATGCCCGAAAATAAATTTAATTTCTCATTTCCTTTTTTGTCAAGATCTTTTTCTGATAGAATATAAAGTTCATTTTTAGCCCTTGTTAAGACCACATAAAGTAGATTTATATTGTCAATTTCTAGTTTTTTCTGGTAAGAATTATATAGCTTTTCATCAATTACTTCTATATCCTTATTTATATTTATCAACGGAGATTTAATTTCAAACCCTATCTTGTTTTTAAAATCAATCCATGCTTTTGGATTAAGATCATTGTGTATGTTAATATTGGCATAAGGATAAATAACGACTGGAAATTCTAATCCTTTAGATTTATGTATCGTAATTATTTCTACTGCATTAATTTCACTTGGGCTGATTATATTAAGTTTATCCTTTTTTTCTTTATAATGATCTAAAAATTCGATAAAGCTTGTTTGATTTTTATTTGAATATTCATTTGCAAAATCTAACAGAAATTGAAGATACGAATTACCACTTTCAGCTAATTTAAAGCTATCGATTATGTATTCAATTGCCTCGTAGATTGATTTATTTTTTAATATGGATAGTTCTAAGGAAAAATCATTAATAACTAGTTCTTTTTTGATTCTTTCAAAGTCTATATTTAAAATGTCAATAAAGAAATCTTCTTTTGCTCTTTCAATTAAATTCAATTCAAAAAGAGATTTGTATAGCTTCATTTTTGAGTAATTAGATTCACTGACTGAATATTCAAGAAGATTTATAATCAAGTTTACAGATGGACTAGAAGATAAGTTTAAAACTTCTGAAGAAATTATTGGAATTTCATTCTTTGACAAGTGGTCTCCAATTTCTTTTCCTTCTTTTTTCTTTCGAACAATTATACAGATATCAGAAAAAGAATAATTTCTATCAATTGCATCATTAATATTGTATAAGACTTTTTCTTTGTAATATTCATTTAATGTAATTGTTTGGTCGCTATCATAAAAATCAATAGTCACACTGCCTGCGGAGTCTTTAAAATATTTTTGAATAGGAAAATCAAATATTTCATTAAGCTCACTATTTTTTGAATACCTATTTTTTATGTAGCTAAAAAGTTTATTATTAAAATTTACAATCTCTCTAGAACTCCTGTAATTTATATCCAGTTCGACGTTTATTTTATCACAATAAAACGGAGATTTGTTCTTTATTAATTCAATGAATTCATCAACATCTCCTCCTCTCCAGCTATATATCGCTTGTTTTGGATCTCCAGCAATTGTTAAGGAAGAGTTTTCAGAGGATAAAGAATTTTCTATTAATGGCCTAAGATTTTCCCATTGCATTTTTGATGTATCTTGAAACTCATCAATGAAGAAATGACTATATTTTACGCCTATTTTTTCATAAATAAAAGGTGCGGGTTGATTTTTGATTTCATCATTAATAATTTTATTAAATTCTGAAATCACAATGAAATTATCATCATTTTTCATTTCTTCAAGCTCTTTTTTTATCAAACTAAGAATAGATAGAGGTGAAAGATTGCTAAGTATATTTCCAAACAATTTTAAATCGTAAATATTTTTTTTACAATCTTTATAAATCAACGAAAGCTCCTTTCTAATTTCATTAATTCTTAGAATTTCTTGTTCGCTTGCTTTTGAAGAATGAAGAGCCCCATCATTTAGATTTTCTTCGAGTTGATTTGAATACAACCTTTCATAATTTTCAGCACTAATTTTTTTAAAATGATTTGGAAGAGTTTTTCTACTAAAATAATCTTCACTAAGATTGTTTTTTTTCATTAGTGATAAAGCTTTTTCTGCCAGTTTGGTGGTCTCTTTTTTTAAATTATATATAGAAGATTTTAATATTTTTTTTGAATTTTTGAAATCATCTGAGTTAAGTTCTCCAATCAAATCTAATTGATTATAGTTGTTTTCACTTAGCAACAATTTGGAAATATTTTGAAGGTCTTTAGTTATATCCCAGCTTTTATTATCATCGGTTTTTTCAAACGAGAAATCAATAATTTCTGAAAAATAGGTATTGTCTATTTCAATTTTTGAAATTAGCTTATCAACAGCTTTTTCAAGTATTTCATTTTGATCAATTTCAATTTCGTATTTGCTATCAATTCCTAGCTCATATGTGAACCCCCTTACAATTTTTTGAGTGAGTTTGTCAATTGTAGAAATTTCAAATGAAGCATAATTTTTAAGTAAATTTTTTAAAATTTTAGAGGACTTTGTAAAAATTTCTTTCTCGTCAAGACCAGTTTCCCTTTTTATTATGTCTGTAAAAGCAGGGTCAATTGAAATACAATTTGTATAATTTACTAAGAGGCTAATAATTCTGTGTTTCATTTCATTTACAGCTTTATTTGTAAATGTGACTGCCAGAATATTTTTGTAAAGTGAAATGTTTTCACTTTTAAGTAAAAGAACAATATAATCCTTTACCAAGTTAAAAGTTTTACCTGTTCCTGCTGATGCGTTATAAATTTTGAAATGATTTAATTGACTCATGATTATTACAAGTTAATAATAGTAGTTGATTATTAGTTAATTTAATTGTAAATTTGATTAATTAAATTAGATTAAAATGAGCTTTACTTTACCACAATTAGATTACGCTTATGATGCATTAGAGCCTCATATAGATTCAAGAACCATGGAAATTCACCATTCAAAGCATCACCAGGGTTATACAAATAAACTTAATGCAGCTATCGAAGGGACAAACCATGAATCAAAAAACATTCATCAAATACTTAAAGATTTAGACATGAATAATATGGCTTTAAGAAATAATGCTGGAGGCTATTTTAATCACAAGCTATTTTGGGAAATTATGAATCCTAATAACAAAACTGAAATGTCTAATGAATTAAGCTCTGCAATAGACAACTCTTTTGGTAGTTTTGATAATTTTTCTGCTTCTTTTTCAAATGCTGCAGCCACAAGATTTGGTTCTGGTTGGGCATGGCTATGTGTAAAGGATGGGAAATTAGAAATATGCTCCACATCTAATCAGGATAATCCGTTAATGCCGTCAATTGGTTGTGGTGGAACTCCGATTTTAGGAATCGATGTTTGGGAGCACGCTTACTATTTAAATTATCAGAACAGAAGGCCCGATTATGTTAGTGCATTTTTTAATGTGATAAATTGGGGTGTAGTTTCAGAAAAGTTTAGTCAAGCTAGTTAATAGGCTCTCTTTTTATTTCCTTCAAAAAAATTAACAAAAGCTGTGTTTACTACTCTATTACCACCGGGAGTTGGATACTCACCGGTGAAATACCAATCTCCTTTTGATGATGGGCATGCTTTGTGTAAATTTTCAATAGACTGAAAAATAATTTTTACATCACGGTTTTCAATGTGAGAGCTCAAAAGTTCAGTGATTTTGTCTGAAATTTCCTCAGCTGAAAATTGATTATAAATTTCTTTAACATGATTTACCATTTCTTCATCATTTAAGTCAAGTTCCATTTTACACTTTTTATAAACCTTGTCAATAGTAGATTCCAACCCTCTTTCTTTTAAAAGACTTAACGCCGCATTGAATGCGATAAGACTTTCTAGGTTAGCCATATCAATCCCATAACAATCTGGATATCTTATTTGAGGAGCAGAAGAAACAATGATAATTTTTTTAGGATTTAGCCTATCTAACATTTTTAATATACTCTTTTTCAAAGTGGTACCTCTAACAATACTGTCATCAATAATTACAATAGTATCAGTTGATTTAACAACTCCATAAGTAATATCATATACATGCTCTACCAAATCATCTCTACTATCATCTTCAGTTATAAATGTTCTTAACTTAACATCTTTAACCGCAATTTTTTCGATTCTGGGTCTAACAGAAAGTATATTTGTTATTTTATCTTCAGAAAGATTTTTTTTACCAATTATTTCGTTGGTTTTTTTTGAATTTAAAAATTCTTCAACGCTTTCAATCATTCCAAAAAAAGAGGTTTCAGCGGTATTAGGTATGTATGAAAAAACAGTGTTTTTGATATCAAAATTTATTTCTTTTAAAATAACAGGCATAATAAACTTTCCTAAATTTTTTCTTTCCTGATAAATACTTGAGTCATTTCCTCTTGAAAAATATATTCTTTCAAAAGAGCATGACTTATTTTCTTTTTGTTTGATTACCGACTTAATTTTAACAGCACCATTACTTTTAACAACAATAGCGTTTCCTGGTGTTAATTCTTTTATTTCATCAATATTTAAATTAAATGCAGTTTGAATGGCAGGTCTTTCTGAAGCAACTACAACCACTTCATCATTTTTAAAGTAAAAAGCAGGTCTTATTCCACTGGGATCTCTCATTACAAAGGAATCACCATGTCCTAATAAACCTCCTATTACGTACCCGCCGTCCCACCTTTTAGAAGCTTTTTTAAGGATTTTAAATATGTCTAATTTTTCTGAAATGATTGAGGAGTATTCTTGCTTAGATAAACCTTCTTTTTTTAATTCTTTGTACATTTTTCTTACAGCATCATCCAAAAAATGTCCAATTTTTTCCATTATAATCACTGTATCCGTATATTCCTTGGGGTGTTGACCTAGTTCAATCAAACTATTAAATAATTCTTTTGAATTTGTCATATTAAAGTTACCGGCAAGAATTAAGTTTCTGTGTTTCCAGTTATTTTGTCTTAAAAAGGGATGTACGTTTTCAACACTATTCCCTCCAAATGTTCCATAACGAACATGACCAAGTAGTGATTCAGCCAAGTACGGAACATTATTTTTTAGTTTTTTAATATTATCAATCAGAGAAGGAGCTAATTTGAGTTCTTTATTTATTCTCTCGTTTATTTTGCTAAAAACATCCTGAATCGGCTGTTTTTCGATGGAGCGAATTCTACTAATAAATCTTTTTCCTGGCTCAACATCAAGTTTAATACTTGCAAATCCAGCACCATCTTGGCCTCTGTTATGCTGTTTTTCCATTAGTAGATACATTTTATTTATTCCATAAAATGCACTACCATATTTCTTCTTATAAAATTCTAGTGGCTTAAGTAATCTAATGTGGCCTATACC
>CENP01178958.1_pt1 | contig 11226 bp, 7 predicted proteins | sample 361281 | NCBI WGS metagenome assembly CENP01 (sample SAMEA2591122, study PRJEB7988) | marine metagenome | biome: marine biome (ENVO:00000447); feature: deep chlorophyll maximum layer (ENVO:xxxxxxxx); material: saline water (ENVO:00002010), including plankton (ENVO:xxxxxxxx) | depth 70 m
CTAAAAGGCTCTGCCTATGTTGTTATTAATTTGACGTTAATACTTACAGTATTTTTATTTTTGATTGATTTCATTTTAGCTAAAATAATTAATTATATCCTTTGATCTATGAATTGGTATACTTTAAGAGTTATTTCTGGTAAGGAAAAAAAAATCAAAGAAGCCATTATGTATGATGTTGCTTTAAATGATATGCAAGATAAAATTAAAGATATTTTGGTTCCCACTGAAAATGTGGTTGAAATGCGAGATGGTAAAAAAAAGGTTAAAGAAAGAGTCTTTTTCCCTGGCTATCTTTTAGTTAGGCTTGAGCTTGATAAGGTTACTAAATACTTAATAGAGAATGTCAATGGTGTCATGTCATTTGTAGGTCCCAAAGGTGGGGAGCCGCAATCTTTAAAACCTGAAGAGGCTCAGCGATTTTTAGGTGATTTTGAAGGCGGGGATGGTCCCTTGCGCGTTACTGAGGCTGCACCATTTAAAGTTGGGGATGCGGTTAAAGTTACTGATGGGCCTTTCATGGACTTCTCTGGTTTGGTCCAAGAGGTTAATCACGATAAGCAAAAATTAAAGGTTATGGTCAGTATTTTTGGTCGACAAACTCCTGTTGAGCTTGATTACTTGCAGGTTACTCTAGAGAATTAAACAAAAATAGAAAAAGAGTTATGGCAAAAAAAATTATTGGTTTTATCAAATTGCAAATACAAGCTGGGCAAGCTAATCCAGCGCCTCCTGTCGGTCCTGCTTTAGGTCAACATGGAGTGGGTATAATGGATTTTTGCAAGGCCTTCAACGCTGAAACTCAAGATAAAACTGGAGACGTTATACCTGTTGAAATCACGGTGTACGCTGATCGAAGTTTTTCATTTATTACAAAAACCCCGCCAGCGTCAAGATTGATTTTAAAAATTGCGAAGCTAAATAAAGGCTCTGGGGAACCGAACCGTAACAAGGTGGGAAGTTTGAATAAAAAAAATTTGGAAGATATTGCTAAAATAAAAATGGAAGATTTAAATGCAAATTCATTATCTCAGGCTATTTCCATGATTGAAGGAACTGCTAGATCGATGGGTGTTGAGGTTAAGGAGTGACTCTTCGAGTATGAAAATGACTAGAAACAGAACTAAAGCTTTAAAAAAAGTTGATAGGGAAAAGAATTATCCTCTGAATGATGCATTGGCTCTCGTAAAGGACATAGCTTACGCAAAATATGATGAAAGCATTGATTTGGCCTTTAATTTAGATGTTGACCCTAGGCATGCTGAAGAAAATATTAGAGTGACTACCCCCTTGCCGCATGGGTCGGGTAAAAAAGTATCAGTTTTAGCTCTTGTTTCTTCAGAGGTCAAGGAAAAAGAAGCTCTTAGTGCTGGTGCTGATTATGCTGGAAGTAAAGAGTTTTTAGATAAAATAAAAAATGGTTGGACTGATGTTGATAAAATTATTGCAACTCCAGATTTGATGGCTGAACTAGGTAAGTTGGGTAAAATTCTCGGTCCTAAAGGTTTGATGCCTAACCCTAAAAGTGGGACGGTAACTCTAGATGTCGGGAAAGCTGTAAGTGAAATCAAATCGGGTCAAGTTGAGCTCAGGGTTGAGAAAAATGGGATCGTTCATGTTGCGTGCGGTAAAATCTCTTTTAGTATAGACCAGTTAATTGAAAATATACAAACTATTTACAATGTCCTCCTTAAATCTAGACCTTCGTCTTTAAAAGGTAATTTTTTAACCAAAGTCACAATTTCTTCCTCCACTGGACCAGGCGTGAAAATTGATATGTCAACAATAATATAGTGTAATGCCAAATAAAAAAAATATTGAACAAGTTGCTAATTTAAAAAACGTTTTTTCTCGCGCTAAGGCTGTTTACTTTACCGAATATCATGGTCTTGACGTTGAGAAAATTACTGAATTAAGAAGAAGTTTTTTTAACGAGAAGGTTGAATATAAAGTAGCTAAAAATACCCTTTTAAAAATTGCAATTAATGAAAACTCAATAGATTGTATCGAAGGGGTTTTTTCGGGTTCAACTGCTATTGCTGTCTCTTATGATGAGCCCTCTTCGCCTGCAAAGATAATTAAGAATTTTAATAAAAAACACGATCTCCCCAAAGTGAAAGGTGTATTTTTCGATGGTGAGTTTTTCCCTGCTTCTGAATTTGACAGGATTGCTAACTTACCAAATAAAGATGAGCTTTTATCTAAGCTTTTGGCTACCTTGAATAGTCCTATGCAAAAATTTCTTTCTACGGTTTCTTCTCCTCTTGGAAAGTTGGTTAGTGTTTTAGAAAGTGTAAAGCAAAAAAAAGTATAAATGAAAACAAGGAGTATTTCTAATGGCAATTAAGCGTGAAGATGTTTTAAAGTATCTTGAGGGGTCTAATATGATTGAGATCTCTGAATTGATAAGTGATATTGAAGAAAAATTTGGTGTCACAGCAGCTGCTCCAGTTGCAGTTTCTGCTGGTCCTGTAGCATCAGGCGATGCTGGTGAATCTGAAGAAAAGACTGAATTTGATGTTGTCTTAAAATCAGCTGGGCAAGCAAAGATAAATGTTATAAAAGCAGTTCGAGGCATAACTGATTTAGGCCTGAAAGAAGCTAAGGAGTTAGTTGACTCTGCTCCTAAGTCTATAAAAGAAGGTTTATCGGAAGCAGAGGCGAATGAAATAAAAGCTACCCTTGAGGAAGCCGGAGCTGAAGTTGAGCTTAAGTAAGTATTCTATTTTCAATTTCTAAATAAAATTAATAAAAAAACCCAGGAGTCATAATTGGCTGTTAATAAATCAAACTTTAGTGTTCGTAAGTCTTTCTCAACTATTCCTACATTTGTTGACGTTCCGGATTTACTGGCAATTCAAACAAAAGCGTATCAAAAGTTTTTACAAGAGTGGACTCCGCAGGAGGCTCGAAAACCGTTTGGTTTAGAAGGTGTTCTCCAAAGTGTCTTTCCTATTGAGGATTCTCACCGCAATTACATTTTGCAGTATAAAACATATTTTCTTGGCAAACCAAAATACAGTCCAGATGAATGTATTGACAGAGGCGTTACCTTTTCCGCTCCTCTAAGAGTTAGGCTGGCTCTTCACATCACTGATGAAAATAATAGGAGTAAGTATGCTCAAAGCATTGAGCAAGATGTTTATTTTGGGAATATTCCGTATATGACTGAAAAAGGCACCTTTATTATAAATGGTGCAGAAAGAGTCATTGTGGCTCAGCTTCAAAGGTCACCTGGTGTGTTTTTTGATGAGTCTCTTCACCCAAACGGAACCAAGCTTTATCAGGCTAGGATAATACCAGCAAGGGGGTCCTGGGTCGATTTTACAACTGATATTAATGATTGTTTATTTGTGATAATTGATCGTAGAAGAAAATTTCCGGTTACTATGTTGCTTAGAGCCCTTGGTTATTCAACTAATGTTGATATTTTCCAAGCTTTTAATTCAATTCAAATAATAAATCTTAAAGATGGTGATTTAAACAAGCATTTAGGTTCGACCTTGGTTGAGGATGTAGTTGATGTAAATACTGGAGAGATTTTTGTAGAAGCGGGTAAGGACTTGACTGCTGAACTAATAGATGTCCTTGATGGATCGGGTGTTCAAAGCCTAAAAGTGGTTAACGGTAATTCAAATTTCTCTTCAATGTTACTTTTGAATACTATCGATAAAGACCCGTCAAACAATACAGAAGAGGCTCTTGGGATTGTTTATCAGCTTCTTCGTGCTAGTGAACCTCCTAATCTAGAAACTGCTCAAAAGTTTATTGAGCGCATATTTTTCAGCCCAAAGAAATACGACCTTGGTCAAGTCGGTAGATATCGTCTAAATCAGCAGTTTAATCTAGATGTTCCTGTTGATGATACAGTTTTAACGATGGATGATATTGTGCAGGTAATTAGATATTTAATAGATATGAGAAAAGGTGAGAGAGGTGTAGACGATATTGATCACTTAGGTAATCGACGTGTTAAAACAGTGGGTGAACAATTAACAAACCAATTCAGTGTTGCTTTGAGTAGAATGATAAGAACTATTCATGAAAGAATGAATCTTAGAGAATCGGAAAGTATTACTCCGCAGGATTTGATCAATTCTAGAGTAGTTACTACTGTAATAAACACATTTTTTGGAACTTCTCAATTATCTCAGTTTGGGGATCAGACAAATCCGCTAGCTGAAATCACGCACAAAAGGAGGATCTCTGCCTTAGGTCCGGGGGGATTGACTCGTGAGAGAGCAGGTTTTGAAGTTAGAGATGTGCATTATACTCATTATGGTAGATTGTGTCCAATTGAAACGCCCGAGGGACCAAATATTGGTCTAATATCAAGTTTGGCTATGTTTGCTGAGGTTAATGATCATGGCTTTATTGAGTCTCCATACAGAAAAATTAAAAAAGCAAATGGCAAGGGTTCGTTTATTACTGATGAAGTTGAATATCTAAGTGCTGATGATGAAGATAGAGTTATGGTTGCTCAGGCAAGTACCTCACATGATAAATCAGGTAAGATAATCGAAGAAAAAATCAGGACTAGAATGAAAGGTGACTTCCCTATTGTTGGCCCTTCAGATGTGGACTTCATTGAAGTTTCTCCAAATCAAATTTTGAGTGTAGCTGCTGCATTAATTCCTTTTTTAGATCATGATGATGCCAACAGGGCTTTAATGGGTTCTAATATGCAGAGGCAGGCTGTACCTCTTATTTCGCCTAAATCTCCGATTGTTGGCACTGGCATAGAAAGGCAAGTTGCTATTGATTCCAGGTCTTGTGTTGTTTCTCCTGTTAATGGAAAAATTACTTATGTTGACGCTAATAGGATAAGTATAAAAAGAAACGATATTCAAGATACTTTAATTTTGTATGAGGGTGAAGATATTGTTCATATTGATTTAAAGAAGTTTAACAGAACAAATCAGAACACTGTTCATAATCAACGTCCGTTAGTTACGGAGGGTCAGTCAATAAAGGAAGGTGAGCCAATAGCAGATGGTGCTTCTACAGAAAATGGAGAATTGGCTCTTGGCAACAATATCAGAGTTGCTTTTATGCCCTGGAGAGGATATAACTTTGAAGATGCTATCGCAATTAGTGAGCGTTTGGTTAAAGAAGATATTTTTACGTCTGTTCATTGCCACGAAATAGAGCTTGAAGTCAGGGATACAAAGAGAGGGCAGGAGGAGCTTACTTCTGAAATCCCTAATGTTAGTGAAGAGGCAACAAAAGATTTAGATGAATCTGGAATTATTCGAATAGGTGCCTCTGTTAAAGAGGGTGATATATTAATAGGCAAGGTTACACCTAAGGGAGAAACAGACCCAACTCCAGAAGAGAAACTATTGAGGGCTATATTTGGTGAAAAAGCGGGTGAAGTAAAAGATGCATCGAAAAGAGCAGAGCCGGGTATAAAAGGTGTGGTTATAAAGACTCAGTTGTTTGAGAAGCAGGCCAAAAGAACAAAACGAGAAGAACGTGCAAAAATATTAGATTTTCAAAAGAGTGTATCCGAGTCGAAAAAACGTCTAAAAGAATCTCGAGATATTAAGTTAATAGGTTTATTAAAAGATCAGGTTTCCAATGGCATAAGAGATATCTCTAGTGGGAAAACCTTGATAAAAAAATCAACCAAGCTTACCATGAAAAGATTGAAGAGCTTCGATATTGAAAGGTTTTCTCATGATATTTCATGGGTCGAAAATCCTAAGGTGTGGGAAAAAATCGAAGTTGTTTGGAGTTCATTTCTTAAAGAATGGTCTAGGTTGGAGATGGATTTAGAACGGAATATTTTTAAACTCCGTGTTGGTGATGAGCTTCAGCCCGGTATTTTAAAACTTGCAAAAGTTTTTGTTGCTCAAAAAAGAAAAGTTTCTGTCGGTGATAAGTTGTCTGGCCGACACGGGAATAAAGGGATAGTTGCAACGATTGTTCCGGAAGAAGACATGCCTTATACTGAAGATGGTAAGCCTGTAGATGTTGTTTTGAATCCGTTAGGTGTTCCTTCTAGGATGAATCTAGGTCAATTGTATGAAACGATGTTAGGTTGGGTTGGTGAGGTGACTGGTCAAAAATTTGCGACTCCAGTTTTTGACGGAGCTTCTCCTTCCCAGGTTGAGAATGAATTGAAGCAGAATGGACTTCCTGTAACAGGGAAAACATTGCTTTATGATGGTAGAACCGGCGAACAATTTGACAATCCAGTTTCAATAGGGAATATATATCTTATGAAGCTTAGTCATATGGTGGATGACAAAATGCATGCCAGGTCTACCGGGCCTTACTCTTTGATCACGCAACAGCCTCTTGGAGGTAAAGCTCAATTTGGTGGTCAGCGATTAGGTGAAATGGAGGTTTGGGCCTTGCAAGCTTATGGAGCCGCTCATACTTTGCACGAATTACTGACAGTTAAATCAGATGACGTGGAAGGTCGTTCAAAAGTTTATAATTCTATAGTTCGTGGTGAACAAATGCCTGAGTATAATGCACCTGAATCTTTTAATGTAATGATAAAAGAATTGCAGGGTCTTTGCATTGATGTAGAATTAGATTAAATATAGGGGGAAAAGTTGACATATATACAATCAAATAACATAGATACATCTAGAAAATATAGTTCAATCACGATTGGATTGTCTCCTCCTGAGACATTACTTGCTAGGTCATATGGTGAAGTCTTAAAGCCCGAGACTATAAATTATAGATCTTACAAACCAGAAAAGGACGGACTGTTTTGTGAAAAAATATTTGGTCCCGTTAAAGACTATGAGTGTCACTGTGGTAAATATAAGGGGATACGTTATAGAGGTATAATTTGTGATCGATGTGGTGTCGAGGTTACAAGAAAGAAGGTTCGACGTGAAAGAATGGGTCACATTACTTTAGCTGTCCCAGTGGTTCATATTTGGTATTTAAGGTCTATTCCAAGTAAGCTTAGTTATCTTGCTGGGAAAAGCACTAAGGACTTAGAGCGTGTAATTTATTATGAGATGTTCATGGTCATAGACCCGGGCGCAAGTGGTCTTCAGCCATTTGAGTTGATTGATGAGGATGAGTACATTGAATTAGAAAGTAAATTTGGTTACATGTCTGTAAGTGATGAAGATAGGGATAATGAAAATTATTTCTTTGCTTCAATGGGTGGAGAAGCGATGAAAGAAATGCTGGGCCGTATTAATATGTCGGAGCTTAAAAAAGAATTAGTTGGCATAGTCCAAAATTCTAAATCCAAGCAAAAAAGGAAAGATGCTTTAAAGCGATTAAAAGTAGTCCAGTCTTTTGTTTTGGATCCGACAAAAAAAAGGTTGAATAAGCCGGAATGGATGATTGTTTCAATATTGCCGGTTATACCGCCCGAATTGAGGCCTTTAGTGCCTCTTGAGGGAGGTCGGTTTGCGGCTTCTGATTTGAATGATTTATATAGAAGGATTATAATAAGAAATAATCGTTTAAAACAGTTGATGGAGATTAAAGCTCCTGATGTAATATTGAGAAATGAAAAGAGAATGCTCCAAGAATCAGTAGACGCTCTTTTTGATAACAGTCGAAGAAAAACAGCCATAAGAAGTGGTTCAAGGCGGCCTTTAAAATCTTTATCGGATATGTTAAGAGGAAAAACTGGAAGATTCCGTCAAAATTTGCTTGGCAAGCGAGTTGATTATTCTGGCAGATCAGTTATTGTTGTTGGGCCTCAGTTGAACTTGCATGAATGTGGTCTTCCTAAAAATATGGCTTTAGAGTTATTTAAGCCTCATATGATCAGAGAACTAATGGTTAGAGGTTACACTCAAACTCCAAGAAGTGCCAAGTTAATGGTTGAAAATCAAGAACCGGTGGTCTACAAAGTATTAGAGTACGTAATAATGGATCATCCAATACTATTAAATCGCGCGCCTACTCTACACCGCTTAGGTATTCAAGCTTTTCAGCCAGTGTTGATTGATGGTAAGGCAATCCAGCTGCACCCTCTAGTATGCTCTGCCTTTAACGCGGATTTCGATGGTGATCAAATGGCTGTTCATGTGCCTCTTTCTTTAGAAGCTCAAACTGAAGCTAGAATGCTGATGTTGTCTAGTCATAACATACTTCATCCGGCTAATGGTGAGCCGATCGCAGTCCCATCTCAAGATATGGTTTTGGGTTGTTACTACTTAACCAGGCCTGGTGATAATAAAAAATCGAATGGAAAACGAATTTTCGGATCTAATCAAGAGGTGCTTTTAGCGTATGAAAATAAGGCTGTTGAATTACACGATAGTATTGATTTAAAAAACGGTGATTCTTGGATTAAGGAAACTACAGTTGGAAGAGTTATTTTTAATTCTATTCTGCCTGAAGAGATGGAGTATTTAAATGATATTATCGATAAGAAAAAATTAACAAAAACAGTAAACAGGGTCTATATGTTATCCGGTAATGCTAAAACCGTTGAATTGCTTGATAATCTCAAAAACTTGGGTTTTTCGATGGCTACAAAAAGTGGTGTTTCTATAGCGATAAGTGATATTCTTATTCCTGAAAGTAAAAATGATATTCTAGAAAAGGCTTCTTCTCAAGTTGATGATGTAGGTCAAAAATTTGACAGGCATGTTTTAACTGATGGAGAGAGGTACAACAAAGTAATTGATATTTGGACTCATGCAACAAATGAGGTTGCGTCCTCTATGATGGGCGAGATGGCTAATGATAGAGATGGTTTCAATCCTGTTTTTATGATGGCAGATTCTGGCGCCAGAGGAGGTCAGGATCAAATAAAGCAGTTAGCTGGTATGAGGGGTTTGATGGCTAAACCTCAGAAGTCTATGAAAGGTGGAGTTGGGGAGATTATTGAATCTCCTATTACTTCAAATTTCAAAGAGGGTTTATCGGTTTTTGAATATTTTATTTCAACTCATGGAGCTAGAAAAGGGCTTGCCGATACTGCTCTCAAAACGGCAGATGCTGGGTATTTGACACGGCGTTTGGTTGATGTTTCTCAAGATATGGTAACTTATGAGATCGATTGCGGAACTATTAGTGGTATTGTTATTTCAGATTTAAAAGAAGGTGAAGAAATTATTGAGCCTTTATCTGATAGAATTCTTGGTAGAACGATTCTGGACGATTTCATTTCAGATGGTGGTAAAAAAATTATTGAATCTGGTGAGGTTATAACTGAAAAAGAAGCGTATCTAATTGGTGAGAGTGGTGTTGGTAGTGTTAGAATTCGTTCGGTTCTAACTTGTGAATCTAAGAGGGGTGTTTGTAGTAAGTGTTACGGTTGGGATCTGTCCACGCATCAACTTGTCGATATTGGAACAGCTGTTGGGATCCGGGCTGCTCAAAGTATTGGAGAGCCTGGTACCCAGTTAACTTTGAGGACATTTCACATTGGAGGAACGGCAACTCGAATAATTGAACAATCCGAAATGGTAGCCAAGTATGCTGGTTCAATTAGATTTTCTGAAAATTATGATTATGCAAAAACTATCGATGAGTTAGGTGTTGAAGTTACTAGATGTATGTCGCGTCATGCTTCTTTAGCGATTCTTGATAGTAAAAATAATGAAATAGCTCAATATAATGTTCCTTATGGTTCTAATATGCATGTTCAAGAGGGTGAGAAGGTGAAATCTGGGCAATTATTGATACAATGGGACCCTTACACTGATATAATACTTGCTAGAGACACCGGTCATGTAGTCTTAAAGGATTTTATTGAAGGTGAAACCTTTTCTGTGGAATCGGTAGAAGGTGGAAAGAAGCAAATGGTTATAATTGAAGCTAGAGATAGAAAGTTGAGTCCTCATGTTGAGATTGTTGGTGAAAATGGAAAAATTATGGCTGGCGGAACAATTCTTCCTGTTAGTGCCTCTCTTGTAGTTACTGATAAACAAAAAGTTCAGCGTGGGCAAACTCTTGTTAAGATACAAAAAGACGTTGGAAAGTCAAGAGACATTACAGGTGGTTTACCTAGGGTAGCTGAGTTGTTTGAAGCCAGGAAGCCTTCTAATCCTGCTGTGATGTGTGAAATCAATGGAACTGTCAAATTTGGAGAAACAAAGCGAGGAGTAAGAAAGATTCATGTAACTGGTTCTGATGGGGAAGAAAGAATTTATAAGATTCCATATGGTAAGCATGTTATCGTTCATGAGGGTGACTTTATCAATGCTGGGACTAATTTATGTGAAGGTTCTGTGTCTCCCGACGACATATTAAGAGTTTTAGGTCCTATGGCAGTAAGGGAATATCTGGTTGATGAAATACAAGAAGTATACCGACTTCAAGGTGTGAAGATTAATGATAAGCATATTGAGATTATTGTTAATCAAATGATGCAGAAAGTAAGTATCATTGATCCTGGCGACACTAGGTTTCTTGAGCAGGATAGAGTAGCCAAACGGGAAGTTTTTTCAGAAAATGAAAGAATAGGTTCTATGGTCATAGTTAATGAAATTGGAGACTCTGATCTTGAAGGGGGGTCAATAATTGATAAGACTGAATTTAATGATGTTAATAAAGAGCTTAAGGCAGATGGCAAGGTTATTGCTTCATACCGTAGACCTAGGCCTGCTACATTCGAACCGATTTTAATGGGTATTACTCAAGCTTCACTAAATACTGAAAGTTTTATTTCAGCTGCTTCTTTCCAAGAAACGACTCGCGTTTTAACTGATGCATCTACCGCTGGAAAAACAGACTACCTCAGAGGTTTAAAAGAAAATGTTGCGGTTGGGCGTTTGATTCCAGCTGGTACTGGAACTCCTGGAGTAAGAGATATTTTGGTTGGGTCGGAATCAATTGAAGCTGATGAATTAGAAAGTGGTTTTAATGCTGGTGCGTAGGTAGTCAATTTCGAATGAGTTGTTGTAGTTTGTATAAAAAAATTGTAATTTTGTTGGCTAAGGAAGAAATGAAATGCCGACCATAAATCAACTGGTTAGAAAAGGTAGAAAGCGTGTTTTGAAAAAGACTGCGACACCTGCTCTAGTTTCCAATCCTCAAAAAAGAGGCGTATGTACAAGAGTGTATACTACTACCCCTAAAAAGCCAAATTCAGCTTTAAGAAAGGTAGCCAGAGTTCGTCTTACAAACGGAAGGGAAGTTAATGCTTATATCCCTGGTGAGGGGCATAATCTGCAAGAGCATTCCATAGTTCTGATTGAAGGCGGAAGGGTGAAAGACCTCCCTGGGGTAAGATATCATGTTGTCAGGGGTACTTTAGACACCTCTGGTGTTTCAGATAGGACA
>CENP01021386.1_pt1 | contig 11213 bp, 10 predicted proteins | sample 361281 | NCBI WGS metagenome assembly CENP01 (sample SAMEA2591122, study PRJEB7988) | marine metagenome | biome: marine biome (ENVO:00000447); feature: deep chlorophyll maximum layer (ENVO:xxxxxxxx); material: saline water (ENVO:00002010), including plankton (ENVO:xxxxxxxx) | depth 70 m
TTTGTAATTTTAACATCTGGAAATCTTTCTACCTCACAAGCTGTTTACCACAGAATTGAAAAAGATTTAGATTCCAAAAACTTAGTAAGAAACTTAAATACATGCGCAGATATAGAGGAAGTTGCTACTTATATCGGTGAACTAAACGTTGAATATCAATCTAAGACCCAAGAAAATTTTAATCAAGGATCTGCCTTGCTTGGTTCTTATTTTATAGTTGGTGGCCAAATAAAAGGGCACGATCCAAATTTATTGCTTGTTTATCCTGAAGGAAATTTTATTTATATGTCTGATAATCAACCTTATTTACAAATCGGGGAAATTAAATACGGTAAACCCATCCTCGATAGAATGATCTATCAAAATATTTCACTGGGTGATGCAGCACGAGTAGCACTGCTTTCTTTAGACTCTACAATGAGATCTGATTTGACTGTAGGACCTCCAATAGATTTAGTTGTCTTTAAGAAAGATGAAATTAATTTGGATTTTAAAGAACAACTTAAGCTTGATTCTCCTTTCTTTAAAGAATTATCTGATATATGGTCTGAACAGATTGATAAAGGCGTTAGTAAATTACCTAAATTTCATTGGGAAAAACCTGACTAAAAAAATACCCGTCAAGAAACGGGTATTTTTTTTAGGTACTTTTACTGAATGAATTCTTCTAAAGTTAATGCAGAGTCATAAACAGCAGCATTCACTACTAATTCAGAACCCTTCCACTCTACAGTCTTACCCATATCAACCAACCATTTACTAAAAGCTGGATTAGTGGCAAGTTTATCCTGCCAATTTTCCATTTCTTCAATAGATTCAAAGCCGACAGTAAAGGCGTGAGTTGTATCACCGTTACCATAGGTATTCTGAGACAAACCTAATTGACCTGGAAAATCATCCATAGATTTCATCATTTTATTAGTTAAATCTACGACTTTTCCAGCATCAGTTGCGTAAAAATTATGAACTTCCCAAACCCTATCGTCATTAGAAGCATCTCCCCAGTTAGTAACAAAGGTATGCATTAAATCAGATGTAGCTTCGGAATTTTGAGATAGAGCTGCAAAAAACTCTTGTGAAGCTCTGTTTGTAGGATCTATTGATTTAGTTTGAAAGACGGATGCATCAGTCATGCTCGGAAATAACCAAACTAATGAATGAGTTGCTGGATTATCTCCATTAGATACATATGCATTCAAGTGCACAGATCCATTAAAATTATTTTTTACAAAATCGCTTTTCATATACCTGTCTGTTGCAGCAGCAATACTAGCTGCTTTAATAGGGTCATCTACTTTTATTTGAAACTCTGCCCAAATAGGAGCAGTGTAAGAAAAAGACGATGCAAGAAAAGTAACTAAAATTAAAAGTTTTTTCATATTTAACATCTCCTATATTATTAAAATTATTATGAACCAATTTAAAATTAGATTCCAAAATCAATTGTGACAAAAAGGAAACTTTTACTTATTCAATATCCCGAAAATTTGGTTTCCTTTTTTCTATAAATGCAGTTACTCCTTCTTTGAATACATCTCCATCAGTAAGGATTCTCTGAGTATCTCTTTCATAATCAAGTTGCTCGAAGAGAGTACTTTTAAAAGCATTATCATGAGCTCTTACAATAGCTTTTAACCCTGTAATAGATCCATTAGCTAATTGAATTGCATACTCTATTGCCTTTTGTTTTAGCTCATCATCAGGAATTACTTCATAAACTAACCCCCAATTTAATGCTTTAATTGAATCTATATCTTCTCCTAAAAGAGCCATCCCATTTGCCCTTGCTCTGCCAAGTAAATTTGGAATTAACCACGAAGCACCAACATCAGAAATAATTCCCAATTGAGGTCCAAAGACAAGTTTGAATTTTGCAGACTCAGATGCAATTAATAAATCTCCGCATAACGCTAAACCAACACCTCCGCCAGCAGATATACCGTTAATTGCATTGACGACTGGTTTGGGACAATCAACAATCTTTCTAACTAAAGGATTAAATCCTATCTCCATTGCATTAGCAGTAGACTCTCCTGGCGACCATTCTGGGTTGCTAGGCCAACCTCCTCCAGCTAAATCAGCTCCACTACAAAAGCCCCTGCCTTCACCAGTGATAATTACCGATCTTATTGAATTATTCTCATAAATATCATCAAAAGCTTCTAACAAAGAATCTACAAGTTCTTTGTTTAAACTATTCAAAACATGAGGTCTGTTAAGAATTAAGACTATTACACCTTCCTTCAAATATTCCTTTTTTAATACATCACTCATCACTACCCCCTGTTGTCAAAATTATTAGTTAGATCTTTTTAAGTATTATTATTAAATTGTTTTCCTAATTTTTACATTTATTTATTTTATAAGTTATTTTAATGTTATAAATTAATAAAATTAATATAGGAGATATTATGAAGAAAATATTTTTAACTTTTTTACTTTTTTGTTCTACTTTTGCTTTAAGTCAAGAAAGACCATTTCAAGCATTTTTTGGAATAAATACTGATAATCCTCTTGCTGTCGTTGAAGCAATGGATGAATATGCAGCTTCCAATTGTCCACAAACAACTGGCATAAGATTAATGAATGAGTTTTTCAACGGTTATGATGATACAACTCATACAATTATCGTAACTTATCCAAATAAAATGGCATACATGGCATGGGCAAACAATTTTGCATCATGTCCAGCTGCAGCAAAATTTTTACAAAAGATGAACTCGATCTCAGAATCTACTTTTCAAACTCTCGGAATGCCTTTACTTACTGGAGGCGATCCTTCTGAAGATCAAGTTTTCCAAATATTTATCATGAATGTTAGTGACCCAGCAGCATATGCTAACGCTTATTCAAAGTTGATGAACACTGAAGGTCAATGCCCTAGTTCATGGGGACTAGTTGCTATGGGTCCTGGAGTTGAACCATCAGAGTCAGGTACACATTTTGCATATTGTGGATATAAATCTTTAGACTCATACTTAGATGGATATATGAACCAAGGAAATCTTACTAGAGAATATGAAACATTCTTAAGAAAAGCTCCTAGTTTTAGAGATTTATTAAGAGTAAATATGAGTGCTGTAGTAAAAGACTGGACGCCCGGACAGTAAAAGTAAATAAAATAAAAAGAGAGGCCTACGCCTCTCTTTTTTTTATTTGCTCCGTTCTTAAAAAAATAAAGAAACTAAGAGTTGCCAGCGAGCATAATATATGCCAAATACCGTGAGGCTGGATTAATGAATCTGGATTACATAAAGGTTGATTTGGATACCCTTGCAACCAAATTATAAAAGCTGAAATATATAAAAACATCCCAACATAAAACCAAGGGAAATGCTTTCGTTCGTAATCAGGTTTAGTATTGCAAACGAGCCCAGGCAACCAGAAAAATATAATCCACCAATATTGATCAAGATTATTGAATATTTCTTGCGGATAAATTCCAAATATCGCAGCAACAAGAAAACCAATAAAACCAGACAAAAATCTCATTCTTTGACTCCAATATTTAAATAAGAATTCAGAAACAACCCACACACCTATAGATACACCGTAAACACTAAAACCTATTCCCATACCATCGCCAAGAAACCATCTACCTAAACCATAGGCAACAATGATACTCAAGTAGACTTTAAAGAAGGTACTTACGCTCCATTTAGCCATTACTTTGAAGTTATATAACCAAGGGATAACAATATACATAACCATACTTAAGTTATCTGCCCAACCACCCCATTCTGTATGAGTGCCGTGCATTAAAAATGATCCAGGTCCTAAAAAAATGGCTGCAGATGCGTATAAAATTGCTATTGGAGTCAGGGTATGGAAAGTATTTATATTTTCTTTGTCTCGATTAAGAACATGAAACATTATCAAGCCAGTTACCATAAAGGCTAAGTTTGTAAGTGTATTAACAGGCTCTCTGAAAATACTATCGCTAACTCTTTCACACCACCTTGATACTCCTCCAACCTCCATTCCTGGCTCAAGAGAAATGCTAATACCTAGAAAAGCAAAAATTCCATAAAAAAGAAGAAATAAGAAACTGGACAGATAAGCAAGACGAATGGCCATAATTAATTATATAGCCATAAGGTCTTTTAAATTTGTAAATATTTACGGAGTTCTCATTACCTCAGGTGGAGTACACTTGAGGATAGAAGTAGTGTTAAGTTCTTCTAACACTAATTTGAGTTTTCTATATTCTGTAACTTCAGGATTTAAACCTACAGAGCTGATTCCGATAAAACTTGTTCCGATCAGTGGATCATGTTTTGTTAATCCATAGGTAGAGTAACTAGTGCTTCTGTTAGCGTTTTCTACTACTTTTTCAGATAAATTGTTGATTAAATTAGAAATTCTTATCCTGTTTGCTTGCATTTCTGAACAAGACAAGGTTTGAATATCTAAAGGATAATGAATTGTCTCGTCATTAACTGCCCCTTTTCCACCGTTTTGTTCAATAAAGTCATCAAGCATAATAGATGCAGAAGAAAAGGTAGTAACGTTAGTACCAGCGCAATTAGCTAATACAAATAATAACAAAGGAAGGATCAGTACCTTGTTAAATGTTTTCATGTTTATAGTCTTCATAAACCCACTCCATGAAGTTTTTCCCCTTTTTTTCTCATAATTAAGAAAGAAGAGAATTTTATTGTCAAAATGACACATAGTCAAACTAACAAAAACTTATTTTGTATATAAATTTTACTATATTTACCGTCAAAAAGCCTTAATTTATCTATGATCGGTGTGGTTTTAATAAAATATGATAGTTTCATGATCTTGGCATCAACATGATGTAAAGTAACTATCTTCTTATGGACATCAATCAAATCATACTTTCATGCATTCTCTTAGTAATGGTGGGGATGTTTATTTGGGGAAAATATCGCTATGATGCAGTTGCATTAACCAGTTTAGCGGTTTTAGTCGTGCTGGGCTTTGTGCCTGCAAAAGAAGCATTTATAGGCTTTGGTCATCCTGCTGTTATAACGGTTGCTTTAGTATTATTAATTAGCAAAGGTCTAGAAGCGTCAGGATTAATTGGCAAAATTGGTAATCTTCTTCAACAAATTGCTAATAGCGAATTCCAATTTCTAGTCATCCTTATGGGGATCGCAGTTATTTTGTCCTCATTTATGAACAATATCGGCGCAATGGCAATGCTTTTGCCAGTAACCTTGGGAATATGTCAAAAGATGTCTTGGTCCCCTTCAAAATTTTTAATGCCTCTCGCATTTGCCTCTATTTTGGGTGGTATGAACACAAAGATCGGAACTCCACCAAATATAATCATTTCTGAATTTAGAGATCAATACTCAGATGAAGGTTTTGAATTTTTTGATTTTGCTTACGCTGGATTACCAGTAAGCATTGGAGGTGTGATTTTTATTGCTTTATTAGGATTTATTCTGGTTAAAAATAGATCTGGAGAAAATGATGCATCCTCATTAGTGGACATAAATGAATATTTAGTTGAATTGGTAATCGAGAAAGATAGTGAACTCATTGGAAAAAGAACTCAAGAGTTTAGGAAAGAGTTAGGATCTGACATTGTTCTTATTGGATCTGTAAATGAATCTTCAGATGCAAGAGAGATATTAAGTAATTTTGATGAATTAAAAGAATCACAAATATTGCTCATAAAAGTTAGTCCAGAAGAAGTTTCAGGTATTCAAGAAAAATATGGACTCACTCTTAGAACAGAAATTAAAGATTTAGATTCAGGAAGTTTTGGTGAAATTGAGACTATGATTTCTCCAGGATCCAGGTTAATCGGAAGAACAATGGATTATTTTTCTACGATGGCAGGACGACAAATGGCTATTTTAGGGCTTTGGAGGAAAGGTACAAATTTTCAGGGAAGTTTATCAAATGAACATTTCAAGTCGGGAGATGTGCTTCTTGTGGCAACGAGAGAAGAACAAAAGGATACTAGCGAAAAAATGCAGGATTTAGGTTTAATGCCTTTATGGCAGAGAGAACTTGATGTAATTAAAGATGATTCGAAGGTACTTTTATCTCTAGGTCTATTTTCATTAAGTTTACTTCTTGTTATCACTAATTTTTTAAATGTTGTTATAGCTTTTTTACTATGTGTTTTGGCTTTTGTTGCCTCTAAGTTGTTAAAACCAAATATGCTTTACAGGCATATTGAATGGCCTGTAATTGTTTTACTTGGAGCTATGATACCTATTGGTGATGCACTGTATGACAGTGGCCTTACCAATATTCTTGCTACCGCTATAGCTACTCAATCAATTCAATTTGGTTTAGTCGGCACTTTAGTTATTTTAATGGTTGCTACTATGTGTCTGTCAGATGTTATCAATAATGCTGCTACAGCAGTGATCATGGGCCCTATCTCGGTTACTATAGCAAATCAGTTAGGTTACCCATCTGAACCTTTCCTAATGTGTGTTGCCATAGGAGCTAGCTGTGCTTTCCTATCTCCAATAGGTCATCAATGCAATACATTGGTGATGGGACCAGGGAATTATAAATTTGGAGATTATTGGAAACTTGGACTACCTTTGGAGCTTCTTATCATCGCGGTATCTACTCCTTTGCTTCTTATTTTTTGGTTCTAGTAGCCCTGTATTATTGTTCCTCTAACAAAAAGTTCATAATAGCGAGAACAATTATAGTTTCTTAGCTTTATAAGAATATCAAGGTATTTTTGTTTGTTTTCATCTAAAGATGATTTGTGATCTAAATAACATGCATCAAACTCATCTAAATCATACATAGAATTTTTAACGATTTTTTCGTAAGCACAAGAATATAGAGTAAGAGATAATAAAAAAATCAGATATTTATTGATTCTCATCTGCACTTAATTGACCGCTGCTTGATTTCTGAGACATTACGTCAACAATTATTCCAATAACCATATTTAACATAATGACAGCATTTAAAAGAATAAAGCTTAAAAAGTAAATCCAAACCCATGGGAAAACTTCAATAATATCTTTCATTACAGCTGCCCAATCGTCGTATGTGGCAACTTGTGCAAGTGTTAGCATTGCTAGACCAATATTGCCCCAATGCTCTGGATCTGTAGTTCCAAAAACTAATGTGCCTATGGCAGCCCATATATATATAAAAATGAACATTAAAAGTGCAACAAAACCTACCCTTGGAAGAGTCTCAAATAGAGCATCAACAATTTTCTTTAAGGCAGGCACAACGGTGATAATTCGTAGCACTCTTACAATTCTGAGTAACCTTGCAACAAAAGCTGTTTCACCACCGGGGATAGGAATCAAGCTAACTGTAACGATTATGAAATCAAATATGTTCCATCCGCTTTGAAAAAATTTGATTAAAGATCTCTCTGCAATAATTCTTATTATAATCTCTATCAGGAAGAAAACTGTAATAGCAGTATCTAAGAAATTCAAAATTCCCACATAATCATCTGCTAAATCGTAAGAACTTACTCCCGCGTAGATTGCTGAACCAATAATCACAAAAATAACTATTCCATTGAAAAAACTACTATTTCTGATCTTTAAGAAAAATTGAACTACTTGATTCATGTGCGGATTATATACTCAACTGGATATAAGAGTTAATTATTTAAACAAAGATAAGAAAGGTTTACCCCAACATCGGTATTGCTTCTAGAAAATATATCTATACTACTTCTATTATCAAAAGGTTTAACGAAAATATTCATTGATAAACAGTTTATATAAAGCCTTGAAAAGGTTAAATCAGATGATTCATTTATATCTTTCCTAATTCCTAATGGACCATTAGGGGCAAGGTAATTTTTTGTAGACCAATCATAATTTGATGCCATTACCCAAGAATCAGGTAATGGCATACGGTAACTAAAACCAAAACCCCATTGTCTGAACGACTCAAATTTTTCATTTGCTTCATATTTATCGCTAAAAATATTTAAAGCCCAACTAGAATTATTATTTGGTAAAAAGAATGTGTTGTTTACAAAAGTACCATAACGATAACCACTTTTTGCATCCAAACCTATAAAGTTTCTCTTATCAATATTAAACCCATAATCAAAGTTTGATCCATTTTCTAAAGTGCCTGAATGACTAACACTAAAGGCATTTGATTCCAAAAGTGCTTCACCTGACAGGTATACTTGTATTCTGGTAAAACTGGGTGTGACACTTGGACTTTTTAGTAATCCAAATTTACCCTCTTCAACTTCAAGTTTACTGTTAATTCCAAAAACTAAACTTCTTTGATCAAATTGAGTGAATCTTGATTGATAAGTTGTTGCGAGTGCCACAAAGTAATTTATTGAATCACCACGAGGATTATTTAAGTTTTGAGTGAGTGAAACGTTATAATTCAACGATAATTTTGAGTCCGACTGAGGTTTAGAATCAGGACTCACTTCTAGAGGAAATCCAGCTATTTCAATAATGTCGGCATCTATTCCGGCGTTAGCATTTGTAGAACTTGAAAAACCAAATGTCATTAATTGATTTACCTTCAAAGGTTTTTCTTGCTCTTCTATAGCAGAAAGAAAAGACTCAACTTTTGTAATTACTTCTTCTGGAGGATCGTAATCTTTGACACTTTCTAAATATAGTTTTGCTGGAGCATAGGCTTCTAATCTGAAATATAGTACTCCTAACTCTAATCTTATCCTCGCAAGAGTTGGATCATATATAAGCATTTGCTCAAAGACTCCAATTGCTGCCTCTAAATCACCCAATATGATAGATAAATTGGCATATTTAAATAAATTACTTTGATTAGTTGGTTCTTCAATTAATTGATCAAAAATTAGTTGTCTTTCTTTTCTAATAGTTTCTAATTGCTCAGGATCAGATATAGTTGGCGGAACGTTTTGCGAAGAAGCAAAAAAGGTTAAACCAAAGATAAATAGTAATAAAATACACTTAATAGACATGACAAAGCGTCAATTATATAGCTTTTGATTAACAAAAATGAAGAACATTCAAAAAAAATTATTATTGCCTTTGGCATTCTTAATTGGATTAATCCCTTTAGCTAATCCTTTTGATATTTTTGATGAATTAAGATTATTTGCTTTTGATACTTTGCAACAAATTAATCCAAGAGAACCGTTGGATGATGATCCAGTAGTAATTATAGATATTGATGACGAATCTCTAAATAATCTTGGCCAATGGCCCTGGTCTAGAGATTTATTATCTAAATTAGTTCAACAAACAGAACAAGCCCTTACTACGTCTTTCGATATTGTTTTTGCCGAAAGAGATAGAACCGGAAGCGACGTTCTCACAGAACAGTATTCAAATAACTCGGAGCTAGTTAAAGAACTTGAGAAAATTAAACCTAATGACATGGTATTTGCAGAGTCCATGGAAGCTCATACTACTGTTGTTCTTGGAAGTGCACCAAACAATAAATTAATTAATCAAACCATCAAACCTAAATTTGGTTTAATCATTCAAGGTGATGCTCCAGATGAATTTCTTCCAAATTATTCTGGAATGCAAAATAATTTACCTTCATTGATTTCCTCTGCAGCCGGAGTTGGATCTATGAGTATTGGCGGAAATTCAAGCATTGTTAGAAGCTTACCAACTTTTGAAATAGTTAATGGGCAGATTGTTCCCTCTCTAATGCTAGAAACTTTGAGAGTAGCAATAGGAGCTAGTACTTATCAAATAAAATCTTCTAATGCTTCAGGAGAACTTGCTTTCGGAGAGAGCACTGGAATCAATAACATTAAATTAGGAAATGTGATTGTACCAACTAACGCAAATGGAAATTTATGGTTACATTCAACTTATACAGAAAATTTAAATGTTATTCCTGCCTTTAAAGTACTTAACAATACTTTCGAGAGAGACTACTTTGCTGGAAAAATTGTCCTAGTTGGAACGAGCGCATCTGGCTTACTTGATATTAGAAACACATCTTTAGAAAAAGATATTCCAGGAGTAACAGTCATTGCTCAAGGCATCCAACAAATAATAAATGATGAGTTTTTAGTTAGACCTGATTGGATGGAAGGAGGAGAATTTATATTTGGATTATTTTTTTCTATTCTAATATGTTTGATCATTCAATACTTTGGACCTGTTGGAGGATTGATCACATTTCTTATTGCAAATATGTCAAGTCTCTACGGTTCTTACTACGGATTTAACAATTTAGATTATTTGATTGATCCTATATCTCCATTGGTAATATGTTTAACAAGTTATCTAATAATTACATTTTTTAATTTTTTATTTACTGAACTAGAACGCAGTAAGGTTAGGACTGCGTTTTCTCAATACTTAGCACCAGAAATGGTTTCTAGACTTGCTGAATCAAGTGAATCGCTAAAGCTTGGTGGAGAGAAGAAAAATATGACCTTCCTGTTTTCTGATATCAGAGGATTTACAGCAATATCAGAAAGTTATAAATCCAATCCTGAAGAGCTAACGGAACTTATAAATAATCTCCTTACAGTACTATCAAATGAAATTTTAGATAACGCAGGCACTATTGATAAATATATGGGAGATTGCATTATGGCTTTTTGGAATGCACCCACGGATCAAGAAAATCATACCGATTTAGCTCTAAAAGCATCTTTTGATATGGAGAAAGCGTTAGCGGAATTTAATATCGAGTTCCAAAAACAAAAAGGTATGGAACTAAAAATTGGTATTGGAATCAATACCGGAGAATGTATTGTTGGAAATATGGGTTCTGAAAAAAGGTTTGATTACACGGTCTTAGGTGATCCTGTGAACCTTGCTTCAAGACTGGAAGGCCAATCTGGAACTTACGGTTTTCAGAGGATTCTTGGTCAAGAAACAGTGAATGCTCTTAAATCAAATATAAATCTTTTCGAATTAGATTTGATTCAAGTAAAAGGGAAAAGTGAACCCGTAAAAATCTATACTTCTTTTGATGAATTTTCATTAAAAGATGAAAAATTATCCGAGTTCAGTAGAGAGCATGAAGAATTTCTTCGTAATTACAGAAAACAACAATGGGATATAGCTTTAAACTTTATTGAGAAATGGGAGCAACATGTTTCAGAGTTTGATTTATACTACGCTATTTTTAAAGACAGAATAGAAGACATGAAGCTTAATTTAGCTGATCCAAAATGGAATGGAGCGTATGTTGCAACAACTAAGTAAACTCTTCTTTTTTACACTATTTTTGCCGTCAATGGCTTTTTCCCAGACTATTGTGAACATAGAAGAGTTAAGAAATGAAGGTAAAGAAGG
>CENP01022788.1_pt1 | contig 11207 bp, 15 predicted proteins | sample 361281 | NCBI WGS metagenome assembly CENP01 (sample SAMEA2591122, study PRJEB7988) | marine metagenome | biome: marine biome (ENVO:00000447); feature: deep chlorophyll maximum layer (ENVO:xxxxxxxx); material: saline water (ENVO:00002010), including plankton (ENVO:xxxxxxxx) | depth 70 m
GAGGGACAATGCTGGGCACTAGGCAACATTAACAAGTAAGGTTGACTAAAATTAAATTTGTGTTAAACTATTAGTTTTACAGGAGTTTCAATCTATTTTGATTACTCTTTACTAACAAAGAGGCTTGCCTCACTTAGGAGAACATAAATGAAAAAAATCAAAACAGGTCTTGATGTCTATCAAGATTTTCAATCAGAAGGCGCTAAAGACATAAAAGGTTTTAAAACTAAACTAGATGACGCCATATCCCGTTTTCATAGAGAACAAAAGCAAAACGAAAAACAGTTGCCAAAATTTGCTGAAGTGACCTTTGATCAGATTAAATTTAATTACGGTGTCCAACGTGACCTAAATGAAAAACACGTACTTAATATTGTCGAAGGCTTTGACCCTAGAGTGGTGAGGTATCCGTCTGCCGTAAAAGATAGCGACGGATTTTATTATGTTTTTGATGGTCAGCATACACTATTGGCAATGCAATCTTTAGGATTTACAAAATTTCCTATAACTTATGTCGAAACAAACGAAACATATTTTGATGCAGTTGCATTTGAAATTTTAAACGATACAGGAATACAAAAGGCAGATAAGGCGGCAATTCATAGAGGATTACTTTATAGATATAGTCATGGAGATAAAGACCCTAGAGTTATGAATGCTAGAGCACTACAGAATGTGATGGATAGATGTAAAATAGATTTACAACCAGCCAGATTAAGAAAGAGTGCTAACAAAAAAGGTGACAATAAACATTTCTTCTCACATTTTGATTATGCTGAAAAAGGTCTTGAAATGACTAATCCAGTGGCTATGGAAAAGATATTATTAGGAATAAAAGAATATTATGGCAACGAAGATAATGATGGTGTAACGGGAAATATTGACAGAGCCCTTTTCATTGGTCTTTGTAAAATGTTTAATCTAGCAAAGTCAAATGACTACACTTTGCCAGACAATTGGGTGGCAGAAATATTAAAGGCTTTAAAAACTATTTGTGGCTCTAATGCGGCAAATATCCATAGTGCCTGCAAGAGGCAATGGCAACATACTAGGGGGACATCTTGGGACGCACCTGTTGCCATGTGTGTAATAATGAGAGAAGTTTACCTTTTACTTCCTAAAGAAGATCAGAAGTTTCAACCTCCTTTTATTGAGAAAGTTAAGGTGCTTAGAAATGACCAAAATCAAATTGATTTGCATACTGATATGAAACCTTTTATAAAAATCAATTAATGTACACAGACAAATACTCTAAACTACAAGAAGGGCATCAAGCAAAACTTAACTTTAAATCTAATAGTGGAGTTTCAAAAGAAGAATTTATATCAATCTTAGAATTCCAAAAAGGACAACTTTTTAATTCTCCACAGTCATTACAGAGGCATTATTTTGACATTATGAATAAGTCAACGAGAGACGCACAGAAAACTTTAGTACCTGGTAAGAATAATGCCTGGTATAGAAGAAATGAAGTATTTGCTAAAAAGGGAGACCCTGACACAGGTCCACACCTCGAGCATACTATACCTTTTGGAGTTGGCATGAATCTTTACCTTCAAAATGACATTTCAGCAGAAGAATTATTGTACCATCCTACTACCTGGATGTTTAATAGAGATAAAGACAGGTTAAAAACAAGTGTTTGGGAAACAAAGGCTTTTTTGCCATTTCCATTCCAAAGATATGTAAGTGCAAGTATTGATTGTGAAATTATCAATATACGAGGTGTAACAATAAACTTGCAAAAATGGAGTATAGACGATCACTTTGATTTAGTAGGACTAGTGTGAAACTGTCTAATTACAAAGTCACAGTAACAAAAGCAGACAAGGAAGAAGTTTATCATTACAGCCTGCCATATGAAATGATATGGAAAGATGTCAAACAATTCTACAAAGACGGAGCAGATGCAGTAGAGATGGAAATAATCACGCAAGAAGAGTTTGATAGGTTATTGCCAAAACCATAACGGTTGACCAAATTACCTAATTAGTATATAATTACGACAGCAAATCCACCAGAGCCGGTAAGATGCCAGTTCTCATTTGTAAACTTCTATTAGAGACGCTTTACGTCGATGATGGATTATAGCCAAAAGTGGCGAGGCTGGAGTCGATAACGGACTGGTGGAGAGCTAACACTATGACAAGCCAAAAAACTAAAAAATTATTAGAAGGTCTCGGCAAAATAACAGATTCAGCGCCTAAGGTACATACCGAGGAAAAGGTAAATTCTTACACAAATAGATATTACTTAATACAAGATGCTCTACACTCTCTGCCTAAAAAATACGACAAGGCAAAAAAGAAAAAAGACGAGGAAGGTGATGATTACATAATGATTGACAGGATCTATGGAAGTATATTCAAAGATGGAGAAATTTTATTACAGGCAGATGGCACCGTGTACAAGGGTAAGTTATATTCAAAAAGAAGACTGGTCTCAAGCAAAGATCCGATCACCAAAGAAAAGAAAAATTTTTTTAGTCCATGTCGATTTACGGCAGATGGTCGATGGTTTGATAATTCGGGTATGCCCATTGAAGCCCCTGAGAAACTTGAGCCTGAGAAAGTGAAGTCACAGGAAGAGATCGAAGAAGAGAACAGAATCAAAGTTGAAAGAGCCAAGGCCAAAGAGGCGGCCATCCTGGCAAACCTAAAATGAAATTTGATATAAAAGATAGCGGAATACAACTGGATGCTGGTTGGCAGAAACTGGACGACTACTATTACAAAGGCTATAGTATTGGAATATCATTGGAGGAAATGATTAGGGCTCAAACCTTTGACCAACAAAAAGGCAACTACTGTATCATAGGCACCAAAGAAGTTGCATTATATCATGATGACCTACGTAGTTTTCCATTGTACATGGACCAAGATCGATGCTCCAACAATAAATTTCATGGTTCAAAACAAATTCATTTTCCATCAACCGTAGATTACAACGGAACATGGAATGAAAATTTTCCAGGATACGGAGATTTAGAATACACAGGACAATCCTTTAGTTTTAACAAAATAAGAGACTTGATATGTGAACGTCTTGTCAGTGTGGTTGAACACACTAACTTCAACCTTCCATTGTTTGCGGCCAACAGCTTTGGAGTGGACAGTACACTCGTAAGAAGTGTATTTGATTATGTTGGTAAGGAATATAAATTGGTTAGAAGAGAACAAAAAGGTGATGATCAAGACTGGGGATACCGCCAACTGTATCTGACTGATGAACCGCATGTGCAAATTACTGGATATTGTGGAGATGAAATTGTTCTACGTAATCCTACTTATTGCCAATGGTTACTAAAGCCACATGGAGTGGACTTGGCATCCGAGTATGCCAAAGTCAAGGAATCTTATATGTTAGGATTTTTCAACAAGAACTACAAGCACAAACTTAAAAAAGATTCTCTAGCATTTAAGGATGTTGGCACTGCGGTAAACCATGTTCGTGATTGGTTGACCAATGATTTCCAGATGTGGCATAAAGATCACACCATAACATTCACACCTTTTAGAGACAGAGAAATAATAAAGACATGCCTACATGCAGACCCTGACACTATTATTAGGCAGTGTGTGTATGCTGAATTAAGCATGGAAATTATCAAGAAGCTTAATCCTAATAACCTTAAGAGTCTTTTACAGCATAAAAATAACTTTAAACCATAGCAGTTTATTCCAACCCACTGTGTGGCAGTTACTAAATAATTGCACAACGCCACTCCAAGTGACGTCGGAAAATACAGGACGCTTGAGCTAGAAAAAGCTCTTTACCTTACAAGAACGCCCTTCCGTATGGTTAAATCCTAGTGCAATCATAAACAAGGAGAATGTAAAATGAATGATGTGCCCGTGGATCAAAAGTACACTTTGCATGGAAGGATTGAAGCTGATTTTTCAAAATATCTTTCGCAAGTGGATTGGGACAATCCTTTATATTGTAAACTATTGACAGATAAAAAGGAAAGAGTCAATTATTCTTACAGTGAACAAATGAAATCGTACGGCTATGATCATAGCAACACCGAAATGCAACAAGTTATTATGAATGATAAGGAAAACAGTGTTCATGCATTCTTCATAAGTTGTGCTGAATCTACAAGGTTAAAGAACGTTGAACTGATGGTTTGTAAGCAACCTGCTGGTAACATTACTCCATGGCATCAAGATTTCTTTTGTGCCTATAGAGAACGGCATAATCTTGACATTTCAGACAATGACAGATATAATGTTATAAAAAGATTTTGGATGCCTCTAGAGGATTGGAAATCTGGACATTTCTACCAAAGCAACCAGACAGTGTTTTGGGGATGGAGAGCAGGAGATCTTTACGCTGGTCCGGGTGACACACCACATTTGGCCGCAACGGCAGGCACTGAACCTCGTTATTTTGCACAGATAACTGGCTGTGTAAACAACGGAGACTATCTTGGCAAGGATGGTTTTGAGACAATTAAAAAATAGAAAAGGAATAAAATGAAAAAAATACTAGTGACTCTTTTAATAATGTTGACTTACGGAATGTCAGCGTCTGCAAAAGAAAAATTATACATACTTAATTCGGGATCCACAGGTGGTAGTTTCAATGGTCAGATGACTGCCTACGCAGAAGACCTAAGCAAATATTATGATGTTGAATATGTTCAAGGCAAAGGTTGTAACAAGGCAAGTGCAAACATAGACAAGATCACTAATAATGGCGGACAGGTGTTTTACATCTGGAATGGTTTAAGGACAGCTGATTACTACAACAAAAAAAATGACCTATGCGGAAAAATCCCAAGCGAACAGAACTTTGTAAATTCGGTTCTTAAGTATGGAATATTTTTTACCACACAGAATGGCATAGATAAAAATAATATTTTCAAATCAGGAATCAAAGTTGGCTACAACAGTAACACCAATCAAAGATATCTACAGGAACTTATGAACTCACATGGTGTTGAATGGCAACTAGTAAGATATGAAAACTCAAAAGGAGTTCGACTGGGTGTTGTCAACAACGAAGTTGACTTCGGAATGATCAACAGTGCGGCCAGCTATTGGAAGAAGACAAAGAAACTGAAGTTGAAGGCTCTATTTACTTTGAATTCTAATGGCGAAAATGATATCACTGCGTTGGCAGATGTATCTGATTTCAAAGGCGCTGGTAACGGAATCGCTGATATGTTTTTATTAGAGGGTGGAGATAATATTAAGTTAAGAAAAATTGTTTCAAAGATATTAAATGACCCTGATAGCAAAATATCCTTATGGTATAGTACTGCCAAAGGATACACGCAAACTGTTGACATGGATCTGAACGAGGCCATTGAGGTTACAGAGAACGCTATCGAAAACTGGGTCAAAAGATAGATAAAACATGTTTGACCATCTTTGGTTGATTATTCCTGGTGTAATGGTAGGCACAATGGCCGGCTTCATGCCCGGAGTTGGTATCTTTGCATCCATGATGATGCTTATCCCTTTGCTTCATCAAATATCTGCAATTGAATTGTTAACTTTTTACATTGCTTTGGCCAGCACTACACAATATATAGGCAGTATTACTGCAACTGTATTTGGATTGCCGGGAGAAGCATCTAGTCTTCCAGCAGTCAAGGAAGGTAACGAATTATACAAGCAAGGGCAAGGTTCATATGCAATCAGTGGTGCGGCTATGGGCAGTTTTATAGGTAGTGTCATAGTGATAGGCCTTGTCACACTTTTTGTATCTCAATTAGATAACATTTACAAAATTTACAATACAAGAACTCTTGCTCTAATCTTGATAAGTGTAAGTTTGTTAATTTGTTTTACCCATAAGAATAAGTTTGTAGCCATTGCACTAGCAATGGTGGGATATTTTTTGGGTCTGATTGGATGCAGGGCCATTGATGATATGTGTTTTGCCACGTTTGGCAACCCTGATTTGACAACAGGACTTCCTTTGATCAGTGTCATTTGTGCCTTATACGTATTTCCACAACTGCTTAAGGATTACAAATTCAAAGATTCAAATCTTAAAATAGAAACATCTTTTACTTTTAAACATTGTAAAAAATTTATTGAAAATATATCAAGCAGTATAAGGGGCACAATTATAGGATTCTTTGCAGGCTTTACTCCAGGCATATCAACCGCGGTTAGTTCTAATTTGGCCTACGGTATAGAAAAATGGATACAGAATAAAAAGGGAAAATATTTTCCAGGAAACTATGCAAGTTTGATAAGTGCTGAGACGGCCAACAATGCAGGGGCTTTTAGTTGCCTGTTGCCATTATTAGTATTTGGAATACCTTTGGTGCCATCAGAAGCCCTTTTGTACGAGCTGGTAATGACTAAAGGTACAATCATGGGAGAAAATTTTACTGCCTCTTATTTTCTTTCCAGCCTCGTGCCTGTGCTTTTAATAACAAATGTAATTGCGTTGTGTATTGCATGGCCCATGGCCAAGTATATTTGCTATCTTAGAAAGATTCCAACGGTGCTGTTTAGAATTTTAATCTTTCTGCTTTTACTTTTTTCAATCTATATCAACGGGCAACATAGTTTCCAAGAGGGTTACAATTTATTAGTGTTCTTGATTCTCCTACCTGTTGGTTACCTATTAAGGAAGGTCGACACTTTGCCTTTAATATTTGTTTTCATAATTCAGTCTAGGCTAGACGTTGTTATGATCAGCTTTATGGATTTGATATGATAAAACTAATCAAACAAAAACTGACCAACTCCGACAATGACCCATGTTATTTGGTTTCTGGTGAAAAGATCTATTCAAAATACCTTGCCAATAAGAAAGCACAAAGTCTTTGCAAGACCAATGATCCAAATGAATTATGGAGTTACGTCAAGTTTGAAAACTATGTGACTCATAAAGGAGAAGAGCCAAAGGAATCACTAAGAGAATTATATAAAAAACGTGCAGTGCAGATCAGAGATGAGAATAAGTTTGTAAGGATATGGGCCAGCGGTGGGGCAGACTCAACCTGTGTGCTTCATGCGTTCCGAGAAGCAGGAGTAGTACCGGACGAGATAGCAACCTACATGCAGTATCCGGGAGCCATACACGCTTCACAAAATGCAGAAGTAGATTTTTCACTAAGGCCATTACTCAAAGATGTGAGGAAATGGTGGCCTGGGGTAAAGATTAAGTTCTATGACATTCTTCCTGAACACTACGCCTGGTATGGAGAACACGCAATAGAACACTGGGTATCATACACACAACTACATCCTGCGTCTTTCAGCTGGCAAATACCTTATGAAGTATATCCTGAACTACTTGAACAATCCATGACACAGCAGACCACAAACATATATTCTGGTCCTGATTTTAACATAGGGCTTGACTCTAAGGGCTGGTATTACAAATTTATCGATAAGCCATACAACGATGCCTTGAATGCCCCTTTCCAACAACATTTCTTTGCTGATCCAAGTTGTAAAGAATTAATGCTTAAAATGGCCTACACAGCTAAACAACACATAAGTTCAAAGGCACCCGACGACACACAGAAAGTTGAGGACCAGTTGCGTGGTGAATGGGATATCAAGAGTGGAGGCTTAAAGGAAATGGATTTTTGGTTGCCAGACAATGTAGAGTTTGGCAGAAAGAAAAACAAGAAGAATTGGATAGGAGTATTGAATTGGGGACCAAAAGCATCATTAAGAATGCACAACATGATATCATCAGAATCTGGGCAGACAACTCTTATGAACATTCTTTACTTCTACAAAAAAATGAACATCCAAAATCCACATTGGTTTACGGATGGAAATGTCATGCTTGATTGGATAGGATCCGCCACAAACAAAGTCTACTTCGAAAAAACCGCATAAAATATAGGTAATACCAGGTTGACGTTATACCAAATCCTGTTATAATAATGGTAACAAGAGGAGAAAAACATTATGTATAAATGTTCAGCAAAAGCAAGTTTGGTATTGGATCAAGTAAGATCTAGATGCCAAGAAGACACACAGACAAATAACAAGTGGAGAGGTAGATCAGGAAACTATATGTATATCATGGGCAGAGAAAATGCTGATGGTAAGGCTACAGGCGTAGTTCATAAGATTGCCGAGGACGGATCACACAAACTTTGTGGTTCTTTCAAGATCATGAGTGATGGTATCATCACAAGGTTTACAGGTTTGTCTAAGGCAGACTGGAACAATGCGATGAGAAATGCAGAAGCAGAATACAAAGTGAAGTATGAAGCGGAAACAACAGAACCAGCAACAGAACAGAAAGTTGCAGTTTAAATTGACGATGCGTTTACAAGCAAGTGGGTTCGAGTACCCCGAGAGTGCCGAAAAGGCCAATGCAGTAAAAATCTCGGCCCACACGCATCACAGGTTATGTTAAAAAACACACAAACATCTATTAAATTATTCATATGGACAACCATAGTTGTTGCATTGGTTATTGGATCGTCATTTGTGGCAGGGACTTTTTATCCCAATTGGTTAGCATTAGAAAAACTCGAGGACGAAATACACAAACAGGAACTTAAAGTTGTGGAGTCCTTAGGACTAAAAGAGCCTGAGTTTGAATTTTCTGATAAAACTACATTTATAAATGCAACATCACAATGTGTGTCCTATCTAAATTGGACAACCGAAAGAAGTCAACGTGTTCCGATCAGTATAATAATTGCAATGGCAGGCATAGAAAGTGCATGGGGGACAAGTAGATTCGCCAATGAAGGCAACGCCCTATTCGGTGTGAGGACTTGGGATCTAGATAACGTGCCACATATGAAAGCAAAAGGAAATCCTGATGCGTCTTGGGGTGTAAAGAAGTACCAAACAAAATGTCAATCGGTTAAGGACATGATAAGGATTTTAAACACCCATCCTGCATATGAAGGCTTTAGGGAGACTAGAGCAAAGAATCTAGAGACTGGTAATTGGAACTATAAAGAACTTATGAATGGCATGACAGCTTGGAGCACCAATCCAGACTATGCCAAAATTATAATACAGGCCATAGTTGACAACAAACTTCCTTAAATATATAATAATTTAATGGGATATATTCAATTGAAGCTACCAAAACGTATAAAAAACAAAATAGAAAATTCGAAAAGAAATCGTGAGGCACAGGCCAATCATGAGGAATGGCTTCAGGCTCAGGGTCTGGACACCTACACCCTCAAACAAAAGACAAAGAACTTTAAAGGGTATGATGTTCCGGATTATTCGCCTGATCCTAAACAACCTAAGACATCAGACAAGATTCCTGTCAATGGTGGGAAAAAGCAACAACCACAGGCATACTCCGGCGAACGGAAATTAATAGGTATTGGACTTATGCACAAATCTAATCTTGTTCCTGTTTGGGACGAAGAAGGTGCAAAAGAAATAACCCTTATGAAGGGCAACAAATAAGTATGTGCCTATGGCACGTATAGGAAGAAAATCTACATTACAATGGATAAAGGAAGACTACAGGTCTAATCCGTTTAGGTTCTGTTGCGAAGTAGTTGGAATGATTTCCAATCTTATTGCATCACTTATTTTGATGTGGTACTCACCAAATCCCCCGATGTTTATGGCTTACATATTTTTCTTAGTTGCAACCTGCTTCCTAATGTATGGTGCATGGAGTCGTAAGAGTTTTGGTTTCACAGTCATGTATTTGGTATATTTGGGCATAGATGGCATAGGATTCATCAAAACCATACTTTAAAAGTCAATAAAAACAACCATTCTAGTAAGATCAACTTTGGTTGACGTATTTGGAAATTATGCTATAATTGTTGTATGATTAGACTAATAATACTATTTGCAATCTTCCTAGCGGTATATCCGATGATAGGAGACGGTTGGGCACAGTTCAGCAACGACTTTAATGTGGCGGCAGTGACTGACTTCGTATCAGAGACTATTGCAAACTTTAACAAATAAAGGATAATATGAGAAACATGACAAAGATGATTTTGGTATTGGTAGCTGGCCTTATGTTGGCTCAGTGTTCTACATACAAGATCAAGCCGGACATGAACAAGTCAGGTGTGGTAAACAAGACTCCTAAGTGGTATGTTGACTACAATCATGAAACTATGTTCAAGTACCAAGAGGCCGCAACGGCAGTATCTCCCGATATGGAGTTGGCTGTGAAAAAGGCTACACTTTTGGCAAAGGCTAAATTGGTTGATAGAATAAATGGTGAGATGAATAACAGGACCACTATCACTAAGAATGAAGCAGGAACAAACGAAGATCTTAGTGTTTCGGCGGGATCAGAGGACATAATCGTGAATGTAATCGAAGATACACTTGCCAGAGGCTACGAAGTCACTAAACAAGAAATGTATCTTACGAAGGATAAATCTTATAGAGTTTACATAATGATTGAGGTTAGTAAAAAGGAAGTGGATGAGATTATCAATCAGGTGAACAAAAAGAGATTAGCCGTTATCGATAAAAAAGCGATACAGGAACAAGCAAAAAAAATATTGAACTAGGGGCGATATGAGAATAATTTATTTTTTAATTGCCCTTGCGTTCCTAGTGTTAGGTTGTATTATATTTGCAACAACTGTGAATGCAGGTGGACCATGGTCTAACCAGTACTGCGATGTTGAGATAACAAAGATAAGAGTGGTAGATCAACAGGGCAAAGTGTTAGAAAATTTAACTGAAGAGAAAATGGTTTGTAATGATGGAGCCTCTGACTTTCTGTTTGATATGGGCATAGCCGATAGTTGTGAGATGTACACCTGGGACATGCCGGTTGGAGAGGTAGTAATAACACAGAGGCAGATTGCCTGTCACAAAATGAATGGAGACTATGAGATTGTTCAAGGTTATCACAGTATTGATTAGTTTATTAATTTCTGGCTCTGCCTTGGCAGACTCAAATAAACTGAAAGAAACAGAAGGAAACATTGGTGACATGCCGCCGCCTATATTGCTGGGTGATGATCTCAAATACAGTATGCCTGCGTTCCTGTGGAGAAGAACGCAATACATGAGGTTTAGCCTTAACCGTGAGGAAAAGAAAATGCATGAATCCGCAGTGTTCTTTGCCTTAACAAGCACACAAAATGGCAAAATAGTAAGTTGGTATAGCAAAAAACGTCTAGCCGCTGGCAAGGTACGTGTTATCCACTCATACCCAATATCTGGCGGATACTGCCGTACATACCAAGCATACATTAAAGTAAATGGCAAAGAACGCCACATGACCAACAACGCCTGCAAATATATAGGTAC
>CENP01041577.1_pt1 | contig 11195 bp, 8 predicted proteins | sample 361281 | NCBI WGS metagenome assembly CENP01 (sample SAMEA2591122, study PRJEB7988) | marine metagenome | biome: marine biome (ENVO:00000447); feature: deep chlorophyll maximum layer (ENVO:xxxxxxxx); material: saline water (ENVO:00002010), including plankton (ENVO:xxxxxxxx) | depth 70 m
TAAAGCTTATATAACTTTACTAATCCATCTTTTTTTCTACTTTTAGGGTTACTTTTTTCCCAAAGATTTAGGTAAATAAAAATTCATCTTGGTGAGAGGAATAAATAAGCTTTTTTTACTACATATATTATTTCTATCCCATCAATTGTTTCCTCAGGATAACAACGCCCCTGAATTGACTTCTAATGAATCCCAATACTATTGTCCTGGATCAGAGCAACCCATCGTCACAGATTTTAATATCCAAGACAATGGAGAAAATACTGCAAAAGCTGTTTACATCCAGATTTCGTCTGGTTATGACCAAAACATTGATAAACTCATTTTTAGAGGAAATAAAAACAAAATCAATGCTAGCTGGTCTACTAGTGAGGCTAAGCTGACCTTAAGTGGTGTCGGCGGTGTTAATTTACCCTATGCAGACTTGGTTGAGGCGGTTAAATCAGTTGCTTTTTATAGCAGCGCCTCAAACCCAACCCGTGATAAATCTATTTCTATTTCTCTTGGGAATGCCAATTACCTTCCCTCTACAGATCATTATTATGAATTTGTATCTGATTTGAATATTACTTGGAAAGAAGCCAAAACTGCTGCAGAAAACAGAAATTATTATGGGATACAAGGCTACTTGACTACTATTTTGTCCTCAGATGAATCACAATTAGCAGGAGAATTAAGTGCTGGAGTAGGATGGATTGGTGGTACTGACGAAGAAGAAGAAGGTGTCTGGAGATGGGCTTCAGGCCCTGAAAAAGGAACAATATTTTGGACAGGGAGATCAAATGGTTCTACCCCAAATTTCGCCTTTTGGAACAACAACGAACCGAACAACTGCTGTCAAGGAGAGGATTATGCTCACATTACAGACAACTCAATTGGTATTTCAGGTTCTTGGAATGATTTACCCAATGTAACCCAACCAAGTGGACCATATCAAGCAAAAGGCTATGTGGTTGAATACGGTGGTATGCCTGGTGATCCAGATTTAAAAATTTCAACAAGTACTGAGTTAATAATGCCAATAATTCAACCCATTGAAAATGTAGAGGCCTGTGAGGGTGATAGGGTCACTATGAAAATAAATGCGAATTTCTCTGATGTAAGATGGTTTGATAGTCCAATAGGTGGGAATCAAGTAAACACTGGTTTAAATTACTCAACCGAATTGGTAAGTTCAACTAGTTTTTGGCTAGATATTTATCCCAAAGATTGTGATCAGACTCAAAGGGTTCCTATCACCGCCACTATTTACCCATACCCAGTCATTCTTACACCCATGCTTACGATTGAGCAGTGTGATCAGGATAATTCTAATGACGGAATCACCATCTTCAATCTCACAGAGTTTAATAGTGGCCTATCAAAATATTATGACCATGAAATTTTTGAATATTATACAAATGAAAAATTTTCCTCAAGCTCAAAAATTAGTAACCCTACCAATTTCAAAAATACCGCATTTGAACAAAAAATTTATGTGAAAATCAACACACCCAGCAATTGTTTTGATTATTCCTCGATTCTATTAAAAGTCAGTGCTAGTGAAATAGAAACGGACTTATTTGTGGAACACGAAACTTGTGAAACAGAAATTAAAAGCTGGGGAGCAGGCTTGGAAAAATGGAATAAATCAATTTTTGATTCCATCGATCAATCAATTATCAACTCTAACGTCAAATTTCAAAATCAAAATATTAAAATCACTTATTACGTCAGCGAAAATGAAGCTTATAGCGCTCAAAATAAAATTTCTTTTGACGAAGATAATTTATACCTGATGAGGACACCTTATTTAGAAAATATTTGGGCGCGTATAGATAATCTTGATCTCAATGAAATTAGCTGTTTGGGGGTTAAAAAAGTAGCTTCGCTAAAGGTTAACCCACTTCCAGAATTTGAAAGAGCCGATCAAGTGGAAATTGTTTGTTTAAACCTTGATCCTATCCCAATAGGAGTTAGATCAACAGACGATAGAACTTATAACTATTCATGGACGCTTGACGGTGAGCCTTTCCCTGCTAATTTTGCTGAAGATGCGTCCAGTATATTAATCAATGGGGGTGGAATATATGGTGTAACAGCAACCACAAATGATGGAACGCAATGTTCAAGATCAATTGAATTCGAAATCGTAACTTCTGAAATCGCAACGATTACGCAAGCAGATTTGATTGTTGAAGATCTAATTGGAGACACAGGAACTATAGAAATTTTGACGGATAATCTTGGCTTAGGAGATTATGAGTTTTCTCTTGATGATCCGTTAGGTCCTTATCAAGATACTCCCTATTTTGATGAAGTTTACCCCGGTATTAGCAAATTGTATATCAGGGATAAAAATGGCTGTGGTATTGCCGAAATTGAGATTTCGATCCTAGGACATATGAAGTTTTTCAGCCCCAACGGGGATGGAATAAACGATTATTGGCAAATTCTTGGTGTCAATGATAATTTTCAACCCAATAGCAGAATCTATATCTACAATAGATTTGGACAATTACTACTTTATTTAGACCCTTCAAAAGTTGGATGGGATGGAACATTTAATGGGGGTCAACTACCACAAGATGATTATTGGTTTAAGGTGTTTTTTGAAGACGGAAGACAACACAGTGGTCATTTTAGCTTATTGAGAAACAACTAAAAGGATGAGTAGACAGCATTTATTTTTCGTCTTTTTCGGTTTCCTAACAATGTTAAATGGTCAGATGAACCCGCTATTTTTTAATGAATATTTGGCGGAAAACTATTACCGAATTCATCCCGCTATGGCTGGAGTTAATCTTAACGGAATTAGGATTGATTTTGGAACACGACAACAATGGTTTGGGGTTACTGATCGCCCTGCTACTAATATGCTTACTTTAGAATATAAGACCACTGCAAAAACCACCCTTGGTTTTTCAGGATTCTCAGACCAAAATGGCTATCACAGTCACTACAAATACAACTTTACCTATTGTTACAGAATTTATTTCAATAATGAAATTTGGAACACACGAAGGTCTTTTCCTACAAAAAACGATAATATTCAAGAGTTGTCTTTCGGTTTGAGCGTTGGATTTTCGGGAGCAAATCTGGACCAAAGTAATTGGAATAGAACGACAGCAGATCCCTTGGTAAATCAAAATTTAAATCAAACAAATTTTACTTCCTTTGATGCAGGAGTTGCCTATGTCTCAACCCAGTTCTCCAGCCAGTTTTCAATTCATAATATTTCTTTCACGCCTTCCAATCAAGAAGGCGATGATCAAGAACTGACCTATAGTATTAATGGTAATAAAATTTTTATTGGCTCCATTCAATACGAAATTTATACTGAAGTGGGATGGAATTTTGAACCCTCAATTCTAGTTCAATACCAAGAAAAAACTAAGGATAACAGTTTGGATCTAAATTTTAAATTTTATCGTTTGATCAAAAATGGAAGATTATGGCTTGGCCTTTCCTATAGACAAAACAAGATCGGAGTTGCTTACAACAACGGTAATAGGACAGAAAATGAAGTTTATAAGCATTGGACGCCAATAATGGGATTGAACTACAAAAAAATGAAGTTTTCCTACCAATATACAACCAATCTTGGCAAGATAAATACCCCCTATTCGGGGATCCACTATATCGGGATAGGAGTTCAGCTATAAAAGAGCTTAAAAAACTTAGCTTTAAATTTATGCTTTTAAGGTCGCAGATAAATATTCGTTATTCATTCTGGCAATATTCTCAAGTGAGATACCTTTAGGGCACTCTACTTCGCAAGCACCGGTATTGGTACAATTTCCAAAGCCTTCTTCATCCATTTGCTTAACCATGTTCAATACGCGATCAGTAGCCTCAACTTTTCCTTGAGGTAACAGCGAGTATTGTGAGACCTTGGCGGATACAAAAAGCATGGCAGAAGCATTTTTACAGCTGGCTACACAAGCACCACAACCGATGCAAGTAGCTGCATCAAATGCTTTGTCAGCATCGTGCTTGTCAATTGGAATGGCATTAGCATCCTGAGTATTTCCAGAAGTATTGACGCTAACGAATCCCCCTGCTTGTTGGATTCTATCAAAAGCAGATCGATCTACTGCCAAGTCCTTAACAACAGGAAAGGCATTTGCTCTAAATGGCTCAATAGTAATGGTGTCTCCATCCTTAAATTTACGCATATGCAACTGGCAAGTCGTCACAAGACGGTCAGGTCCGTGCGCCTCGCCATTTATAAACATAGAACACATCCCACAGATGCCCTCACGACAGTCGTGATCAAATGCTACGGGATCTTCTCCCTTAGCGATCAACTGTTCGTTGTGCATGTCCATCATCTCCAAGAAAGACATGTCAGGCGAAACATCTGAAATGGAATAATTCACCATTTTTCCTTCTGCATCAGCGTTGGCTTGTCGCCAAATTTTAAGTGTCAAATTCATTAAAGTATTATTTATAAGATCGGGTTTTCACCTCGATAGCTTCAAATTTCAATTCTTCTTTATGCAACTTCGCCTCGGAAGGTTCCCCTTTATATTCCCATGCGGAAGTAAAGGCGAAGTTTTTATCATCCCTCAGTGCTTCCCCCTCAGGGGTTTGAGATTCTTCTCTAAAGTGACCTCCACAAGATTCGGTTCTCTCCAATGCATCTTTGGCAAATAGCTCTCCTAATTCCAAGAAATCGGCTACACGGCCAGCTTTCGCCAATTGCTCATTAAACTCATCAGCGGCTCCAGGGACATTAACATTTTTGTAAAAGTCTTCCCTCAGTTCTTTGATTTCAGCCATCGCCTCTTTGAGTATTTTAGCATTTCTAGACATCCCACACTTGTCCCACATGATTTTACCTAATTTCCTGTGGTAATAATCAACTGATTTGGTTCCGTTATTATTTACGAATGCTTCAATACGGTCTTTTACCTCTTTTTCAGCAGCGTCAAATTCGGGCGTATCCGTTGAAATAGAACCAGTCCGAATATCATCGGAAAGATAGTCCCCAATGGTGTAGGGTAAAACAAAATATCCATCGGCTAATCCCTGCATGAGAGCAGAGGCGCCAAGCCTGTTTGCCCCATGATCAGAGAAGTTAGCTTCCCCAATAGCATAACAACCAGGAATACTAGTCATTAGGTTGTAGTCTACCCAAACACCTCCCATGGTATAGTGCACTGCAGGGTAAATCATCATAGGGGTTTCATAGGGGTTTTGATCTACGATTTTTTCATACATCTGGAATAAGTTTCCATATTTAGCACGGACAACTTTCTGACCCAATTTTTTGACCAAAGCGGTATCATTTTCATCTAGTCCTTTGACGTGAGCTTGTTCTTTTCCATACCTCAAAATGGCCGAAGCAAAGTCCAAATAAACAGCCTCTCCTGTTTTATTAACCCCGAATCCAGAATCACAGCGTTCTTTTGCAGCTCTTGAAGCCACATCTCTAGGTACTAAATTTCCAAAGGCAGGATAACGCCGTTCTAGATAATAGTCTCTATCCTCTTCGGCAATTTCCGTGGGTTTTAACTTTCCTGCTTTTATGGCTTCAACGTCTTCAAGCTTTTTTGGAACCCATATTCTTCCGTCATTTCTCAGAGACTCAGACATTAGAGTCAGTTTAGATTGGTGCTCCCCTGAAACTGGAATGCAAGTAGGGTGAATTTGTGTGTAACAGGGATTGGCAAAATGAGCCCCGCGTTTATGTATTTTCCATGAGGCAGAAACGTTACTTCCCATCGCATTGGTTGAGAGAAAGAAAACGTTCCCGTATCCACCTGAAGCAATTACAACTGCATGGGCACTGTGTCTTTCAATTTTACCATTGACCAAATTCCTTGCGATAATTCCTCTGGCTTTACCATCGACAACAACCAAATCCATCATTTCATGGCGGTTGTACATTTTTATTTTTCCGCGACCTATTTGTCTATTCATGGCTGAATAGGCGCCTAATAAAAGTTGCTGTCCTGTCTGTCCTTTTGCATAAAAAGTTCTGGAAACCAAAACTCCACCAAAAGAACGATTATCGAGCAGCCCTCCATAGTCTCTTGCAAAGGGAACGCCCTGAGCAACACATTGGTCTATAATATTGGTCGATACTTCTGCTAATCTGTATACGTTGGCTTCACGAGAGCGATAATCTCCTCCTTTAATGGTGTCATAAAAAAGACGATGGGTGGAGTCTCCATCACCCTGATAATTTTTAGCTGCATTAATCCCTCCTTGAGCGGCAATAGAGTGTGCGCGACGGGGCGAATCCTGAAAACAAAATGTTTTAACGTTATATCCCAACTCAGCAAGGGTGGCTGAAGCAGATGCTCCTGCCAATCCAGTTCCAACAACGATCACATCGATCAAGCGCTTGTTGGCAGGACTTACTAAGTTGATATTACTCTTGTGATTGGTCCATTTTTCAGCCAGCGGTCCCTCCGGTATTTTAGAATCTAATTTTGACATACATTATCCGTTTAAATGGTGAAAAATTGCTATGAATATAAAACCAATAGGTATCATGAGGGAAAAAGCTACTGTGAGCAACTTTATCCCTTTGGTGTATTTGTTATTTAATCCCACAGACTGAAAAGAGGACGAAAATCCATGATACAGGTGTAAGGACAGGAATATAAAAGATAAGGAGTAAATAGATACACGAACAGGGCTGTGAAATTTATGCACCAGTTCTGAATAGTATCTATTTGGATCTTGAGGTAAGAACTCAACGTATTTGTAATTCATTTCGGGTACCCAAAAATCATAAAAGTGGAGTCCTAGAAATGAAAGTACTACAATTCCAGAGAGGATCATGTTTCTTGAAACCCAGCTAGCGTTGGCTTTACCTTTAAAAGTTACATATTTTACACTTCTAGACTTTCTATTTTTTAGTTCTAAAACAAATCCCATTACAAAATGGAAAATAACCCCAAAAATCAGAATGGGTTGAAGAATAAATTGTACTAAGGGGTTGTTGCCCATAAAATGAGAAAGCATATTAAATAATTTATCACTAAAAACAGAAGTGATATTTATTGTGAAATGTTGTCCCAAAAATAATATCAAAAAAAGTCCTGAAAGAGCCATTGCTACTTTTCTAGCAATTGAAGTTTTAATCATCTCAATGTTTTGAGTATGTAAAATTACTCCATAAACGTTTAAAAGAAAAAAGTCCTACACAATATTTTCATTAAATCAGAATCAGTCTAAATTACTGTTTAAGCATTGTGTATGTTTTTCTAAATTGCCAAATGTTTTATTAAACAAAACCAAAAAAGAGGTATTTTTAAATAAATAAAAATATGCGTTACGATCCCCTAAGTTCAAAATTTTACAGCGCCAACAGAGCGAATTTTATACGCGCCATGACTCCAGGTGGGTTAGCAGTATTTAATTCAAACGATATTTATCCGGTTAGCGCAGACAGTACGCTACCATTTGAGCAGCATAGAGATATTTTTTACCTAAGTGGTATTGATCAGGAAGAAAGCATTCTTTTGTTATTTCCAGATGCCATAAACCCAAATCACAGAGAAATCTTATTTGTTAAAGAAACCAATGATCATATTGCGGTTTGGGAGGGGGCAAAACTTTCCCAACAAGAGGCGAACAGCATTTCTGGAATAAAGACTGTTTTGTGGAAAGATAGTTTTGAGTTGCTATTCGATGAGCTAGCGAAAGAGGCAAAGACATTGTATTTTAATACCAATGAGCATTATCGTGCTAGGGTAGAAACACAAACAAGGGAAGACAGATTCATTGAATGGGCTAAAAAAAGTTTTCCTGACCATCCAACAGAAAAAAGCAATTTTATATTACAAAAACTCAGATCGATAAAACATAAAGAGGAAATTGAACAAATTCAAAAAGCCATTGACATCACTGAGAAAGGCTTTAGAAGAGTCCTTAAGCATGTTAAACCAGGGGTTTGGGAATATGAAATTGAAGCTGAATTTTCTCATGAATTTTTAAAAAACCGATCAAAGGGCTTTGCTTACACACCGATTATTGCATCTGGACAAAATAATAACGTTTTGCATTATATCCACAACAATGCACAGTGTCGTCCAGGTGAATTGATTTTGATGGATGTTGGTGCTGAATATGGAAATTATTCTAGTGATATGACGAGGACGGTACCGGTATCTGGGAAATTTAGTCCCCGTCAAAGATCAGTTTATGAGGCTGTGTTAAAGGTAGGTGAGGAAGCCACGCAATTACTCGTTCCAGGAATCCTTATAAAGGAATATCATCAAGAAGTAGGTAAAATTATGACCTCAGCCCTTATTGATTTAGGTCTTTTAGATCACGATACTGTAACAAATCAAGATCCCGAAAATCCAGCATATAAAAAATATTTTATGCATGGCACCTCCCACCACTTAGGATTAGATACGCATGACTATGGCTTAATTGAAGAACCCCTCCAGCCCAATATGGTCTTGACAGTAGAACCTGGAATTTACATTCCAGAGGAAGGTTTTGGCATTAGAATTGAGGATGATATTATGATCCATGAAAAAAACGGCCCATTAAACCTAATGAAGAACATTCCTAAAGATCCTGACGAAATTGAGGCGTTAATGTCAGAAAAAAGTTAGGGCTCATTAGTATCAAATAAATCTTTAAGTGAAATTTGCAATCCTTCTGCTATACGATACAAAGTTTTGAAAGTGGGATTGGTTCCGCCAAGTTCAATTCTTCTTATAGCAGCCTCATCCATATTAATGAGTGCGCCCAAGTCCGCTTGGGTAAGCTTTTGTTCCTTACGATAATTAGCTATTTTTTTACCTAAGGCTTTTATTAAAGTTATTTCCGATTCCTCCACTTCTTGAGCTTTCAATAATTGAAGCTAAGTTTTGTGGAAAGAATTTTACAGAACATTTTTGTTCTGTTCAGGGAAAAAAACTATATTCGTGTTGGATTGTGATGATTAATTCGTCCTATTCAATTGCATCCACACCTTTTCCCGCATCCTTGATCGGTTGCGGGATTATTTTTTGGAAAGAATTTTCTAAATAAAAAAATCAGTGCCCAAAGTCCCAATACGCTTGCGAAAATTATTTGCATTATTTCAATAATTGATAGGCGATTAGTGCTGCAAGATATGCAATAATGCTCATTGACAAAAGTTGGATCATAGGCCACTTCCAGCTATTGGTCTCTTTCTTAACAATAGCAAGGGTGCTCATACATTGCATAGCAAAAGCATAAAAAAGCATTAATGATATACCAGTAGCCAAATTAAATAGTGCTGTGCCGTCACTTTTAAGCTCTCTTGCCATCCTTTTTTTTATGGTTTCTTGTGCGCCACTCCCTACGCTGTATATGGTTGCTAAGGTTCCTACAAAGACCTCTCGAGCAGCAAATGAACTGATCAATGCAATCCCAATTTTCCAATCATATCCCAAAGGTTTAATTAGTGGCTCTATTGACTTTCCTAATATCCCGATATAGGAATTTTCTAATCGAAAGGCGGCAATTTCTTGTTCTAATTCTATTTCACTTAAAGATGCCTGCGAAAACTTTTCGGTCATTAAAGATTTTGCTTCAGAAAAGTTCTTCCCAGGTCCAAAGGAAGCCATAAACCAAAGTAAAATGGAAATGGCTAAAATAATTTTTCCAGCCTCAACTACAAATGACCGTGTTTTTTCCCAGACTGTTATGGCAACATTTTTGAGAAGGGGCAATTTGTAATTAGGCATTTCAACAACAAAATATGATTTATTTGGTGACTTTAGTATATGGTTAAGAATAGCTGCTGAGAGTATTGCCATGAGGAAACCGATCAAGTAAAGTCCCATCAAACTCAATCCTTGATAATTAATTCCTATTATTCTTTCATCAGGAATTACCAGTGAGATAAGAATCATATAAACCGGTAATCGTGCAGAGCAAGTAGTAAATGGTACAACTAGTATGGTAATCAATCGCTCCTTCCAATTTTCGATATTTCGGGTCGCCATCACGGCAGGAATCGCGCAAGCAGTTCCAGAAATAAGTGGTAATACACTTTTTCCGCTCAATCCAAATTTTCGCAATCCTCTATCCATCAAAAAGACCACCCTACTCATGTAACCCGTTTCCTCCAAAATTGAGATAAACAAGAATAGAAAGGCGATTTGTGGAATAAATATGACAATCCCCCCCAAACCTGGGATCACACCCTCGGTAATTAAATCGGTCAAAATTCCAGCAGGCATTTGGGCTTTCGTCCAGTCACTAAGATTTGCAAAACTAGCATCGATAAAATCCATTGGCACACTACTCCAATCAAAAATAGATTGAAAAATGGTCAATAAGATCATGAAGAAAATTACATAACCCCAAAATTTATGAATTAACAAGTTGTCTAAGCGTGTTCTTAAGTCTGTGGCTTCCTCCCTATTAACTTGATAGGTTGCCTTTAATATTTGATTTATAACCTGATAGCGTCTTATTGTTTCTCTTTGTTGCAGCCTTTTTAGATAGGACTTGGGTTGCGTCCTAAAAGCTGTTGTATCAGGAACTTTTTGTCTTTGGAGTTTTGTAAAGTTGACATCCTGAGTAATGACCAACCAAAGCTTGTAAAGGGATTGATTGGGAAAAGCGCGGCTTAAACTCTCAAAATACGCTGGATCAATTGTTTTGGTATCCAATATTGGAGCTTTAGACAACTGACGATAATTGACCAAGACTTCCTTTAAAAGTTCAACCCCTAAGTTTTTTCGCGTACTGATTAGAACAACCTCTGTATTAAGCTTTTCTTTTAATTTTTCAATATCAATCTTAATGCCTTTACGGGACATTTGATCAGACATATTGATAACCAAAACGGTAGGAATTTCTAGATCTTTGATCTGCGTAAATAGCAATAAATTCCGCTTGAGATTCTCAACATCTGTAACGACTACGGCAACATCTGGAAAGTCAGGATCATTTTTATTGAGGAGTAGTTCAATGACAACACTTTCGTCCATTGAGGAGGCATTGAGGCTATAAGTTCCGGGTAAGTCTAAAATCCGCGCTTTAGTTATACGGTCTAGACGGCAATAACCCTGTTTTTTTTCAACCGTAATTCCAGGATAGTTCCCTACCTTTTGGTTTAAGCCGGTCAAAGCATTAAACACAGAAGTTTTTCCAGTATTGGGATTACCTATAAGAGCTACATTGATGTTCTTAATCATTCAAAAGGGGTTTAACCATAATAAATTTGGCAACCTCTTTTCTGATGGCTAAGTGAGCTTCATCAA
>CENP01177261.1_pt1 | contig 11194 bp, 13 predicted proteins | sample 361281 | NCBI WGS metagenome assembly CENP01 (sample SAMEA2591122, study PRJEB7988) | marine metagenome | biome: marine biome (ENVO:00000447); feature: deep chlorophyll maximum layer (ENVO:xxxxxxxx); material: saline water (ENVO:00002010), including plankton (ENVO:xxxxxxxx) | depth 70 m
ACATGCCAAAGTTTTTTTGATTGTTTATTTATTGCTTTTACTAAATTTGGGTTCGCATGCCCTAAAGAATTAACAGCAATTCCTTGTACAAAATCTAAAAACTTTATACCTCTATGTGAATATAAAAAAGATCCTTTACCTTTATTGAAAGATAAGTTTCTTCTTTTATAATTTTTAGCTAAGGAGCTCATACTATACTATGATTTTATTTTATAACCTTTGTGTACTAGAAAGTATGCTAAATAAGTAAAAACAAAACTTAAAAAAGTGAGTAATATAATACCAAAGGTTACGGATCCATCTAATTGACCAATAAATGAATACCTAAATCCATCTATCATGTGAAAAAAAGGGTTATAGTTACTAAGAACTTTTAAAAAATCTGGTAATTTATCAATACTATAAAAAGTCCCACTTAAAAAACTCAAAGGAACTATTATAAAATTAGTAACAGTACTCATTTGATCAAATTTATCTGCATACAATCCAACTATTACTCCCAATGATCCCATAAACAATCCACCTAAAAATAGATAAATAAACCATAACAAAAAATTTTGAATTGATAAGTCTATAAAAAAAACAAATATCAAGGTTGAGACTGAAGCAATCAATAAACCTCTTGCAGCAGATGCAAATGTAATTGCAAATACTACCTCGGATGAAGATAGGGGGCTGTGAACAATATCAGTTATTGTACCCATCATTTTTCCCATCATTAAAGAAGAGCTAGAATGAGCAAAGCTTTGTTGAATTACCTGCATCATTATTAAACCACTAGCTAAAAATTTTATATATGGAACTCCTAATACATCAGCTCTTTGATCTCCTATGGCTAAAGAGATTACAGTTAAAAATAATATACTAGTTAATATTGGACCAAAAAGAGTTTGTCCAGAAACCGTTAAAAATCTAAGAACTTCTTTTTTAAATAAAGAATAAGTCCCTACCCAGTTAATAATTCCAAATCTTCTTGTACCAATCTGATATTTTTTCTGTAATTCAACCATTAGTATTTATTAATAAACTTTTTTTTTGATAATTGTTAAAAAACATAAAAAAAGGCTTGTTATAAAGCACTAATTATGATTTCAAGATAGTGTTGTAAATTAATTTAATTATACTAAATATAGTATTATGGGTTGGACTGACGATAAAGTTAATAAACTTAAAGATCTTTGGGGCAAAGGCCAAACTGCTAGCCAAATTGCGGAAATAATCGGTGGAGTAAGCCGAAATGCTGTCATTGGTAAAGCTCATAGATTAAATTTATCAGCAAAGATTAAAACTAGATCATCGATATCGCATAATAATATCGAAACACATATTAAAAGTAACTTTGTAAAAAAAAGTGGAAGAAAACAAAGATTTAGATCTCTTCTTTTAGACAAAAACTTTGAACCAGCTAGAAATCTACAATTAGAGGACTTAAATGAGCAAACTTGTAAATATATGGAAGGTCACCCAGATGAAAAAGACTCATCATTTTGTGGAAGAAAAACTGTCGAAAAATTTTCTTATTGTCCACTACATCTAATGATTGTCTTTCAACCAAAAGGTAAGAAAGAAGAGGTTGTTGATAAAGATGACGAAGTTCCTAAATTTATAGAAAAAAAAGTAAAATCTGCTTAATTTAATATTTTTTCTTTAGCTTTTTGAAATTCACTTTCAGAAATAACACCCTTATCATGTAGAACTTTTAATTCTTTAATTTGACTGACTATCTCTTTATTTTCTATTTGTGTTTCTTCTTTATATGACTCCATATTTTTTTCTTCTTTGATTGTTTGTTTTGCTTCAACCCCTCTAGTTATTGCTTTTACAGCAATAGATAGGACAAAAACTAAAATTATAAATACAGCAAAATAAATAATATTTGTTAACATTAATTATCTTTGCCAGTTCTTTTTTTTGAAAACTGTCCTCCACTAGTCCAATTATAACTGTAACGATTTATTTCCTCTTCAAATTTTCTATTAGCATTCATATTTAAATCAAAGTTTGTTTTATATTTATTTGAAATAATATTATCATATTTTAACAATCTTAATTGATCAAGAGTTAGTAGTGGTTTTGGCATCAATTGAAACAATTTGGCATTTATCTTTGCTAAAGGTAAAGGTAAGGAAAATAAATACCTTTTTTTTTTTATTGATTTTAGGATTTTTAATATTATTTCTTTAAATGTAAATACTTCAGGACCAACACATTCGATAGTTTTACCAACAATTTTTTTGTGCACAATTTCAAAAATTATATTTGAAAGATCAGAAACATGAATAGGAGTAAATTTAGTTTTGCCATTATAGTACAATGGCATTACTGGGAGCATACTTAATAAACTCATGAAATTTGTAGTAAAATTATCATCAACGGAATATACAATTGATGGTTTTAAAACTACTGAGTTAGGAAAGTTTTGTCTTACTTTTATTTCACCACTTAATTTACTTTTCGCATATTTACTATCTATAGCAGACTCTATCCCTAAAGCCGATAAATGGATAAACTGACTAAGTGAATTTTCGAAAGCCAATTTAGAAAGTAAAGTTGGTAAGTAAGTGTGTATTAAATCAAATTGTTTTTCTTTTTTTTCATATAAGATTCCAATTAAATTTATACATATTGAGGACTTATTCATTAGTCTTGTAATATTCTCTTCAGTAAATGTTCTAATCTCCTCCAATTCTAAGTATCCATAGTTTGATTGGGTTTTTATTTGGTAGCCTTTTTGATGAATGCTCCTAGTTACTGCAATTACTTTATAGTTATTTTTAGTAAATATTCTAATTAATGATTTACCAATTTGGCCAGATGAACCAAATATTAAAATTGAATCCTGATTTTTCATATATATATATCTAATAATGAATTTAGATATTAAATTACATAAAAAAGATTTACCAGATGAAATAAAGTTCAGTGACAAGATTGCCATAGATTGTGAGTTCACAGGATTAAATATTGTTAGAGATAGACTATGTTTGCTGCAAATATCATCTGGCAACAATGATGCCCATATTATCCAACTAGATAAAGACAATTATAATGCACCAAATTTAAAAAAAATCTTAAGTGATAGTAAAATAAATAAGTTATTCCATTACGCAAGAGCAGACCTGTTGTTTATAAAAAAATATTTAGAAGTAGATGTGGAAAATGTTAATTGCACTAAGATAATGAGCAAAATTGCTAGAAGTTACTCAGACAAACATGGGTTAAAAGATTTAATTAAAGAATTCATAGGCATTGACATAAGTAAGCAATTGCAGTCATCTTATTTTGGAGGAGACCTTTCAGATAAGCAATTAAAATACTGTGCCCAGGATGTTCTTTATCTACATAAAGTTTTTGATTGTTTAAAGAATATATTAGAAAGAGAACAAAGATTAGACCTTTATCAGAGAACAATAAAATTTATAAATACAAGAGTTGAGTTAGATTATGCGTCTTTTAAAGACGATGTGTGGTCACATTAAAATGAAAGACAAAAAATTATTATACATTGCAAAAGATGTAATTAAAGTTGAATTGGCATCACTAAAAAAACTTTACTCAAGTATTGGAAATTCTTTTGAACAAATAATAAAGACAATTATTAATTGCAAGAATGGTAAAGTTATAATATCGGGTGTTGGTAAAAGTGGAATTATAGGAAGAAAATGGTCAGCAACCTTATCCTCAACGGGTACTCCCTCTTTTTTTCTTGATGCCGCAAATGCAAGTCATGGTGATTTAGGACAAGTAACATCAAATGATATTATAATATTGATTAGCTTAAGTGGACAAAGCGAAGAGTTAAAAAATATAATTCAATATTCATCACGTAATAAAAATATTAAATTAATCGGTATCACTGCTAAAAAAGACTCACTTTTATATAAAAATTCAGATGTAGCATTCTTACTACCATCAGTTAAAGAAGCTGGTCTAGGAAATTTTGTTCCAACTTCATCAACTACAGTACAAATAGCACTAGGTGATGCAATAGCTATAACTTGCATGCAATACAAAAAATTTGGTAAAGTTGATTTCAAAAAATTTCATCCAAGTGGTGCACTTTCAATTAAACTTAAAACTGTTGAGGATCTAATGTTCTATGGAAAAAAAATACCATTTGTGAGTGAAGAATTAAGCATGGGAGTTGCATTAAAAACTATTACTAAAAAAGGTCTTGGTACGTTGATTGTTAAAAATAAACTTAAAAATACTACAGGCATTATAACTGATGGAGATGTGAAGAGGATATCAAACATTAATAAAGATTTTAAAAACTTAAAAATTAAAAAAGTTATGAAAAAAAAACCAATAAGTGTTGACAAAAATATGCTTGCTGTTGAAGCTCTTTCAATTATGAACAGTAAAAAAATTACAAGTTTATGCGTGCATCAGAATAAAAATAAAAATAAAACAATTGGTTTTATTCATATACATAGTATTTTAGATGCAAATATTACTTAAATGTCAATTAAGTCCTTTATACAAATTTTAATTCTTTTTTTAATAATGTTTATTGTAGGTAGTGTGTACTTTAAATATTTTGAATCAAAAAAAAATGTGGTGGAAGAAATCAACTTAAATGAAAATAATATAAATAATCAAATCTTAGAACTTGAAAAAAAAGTATCTCAATTAGAGTTAAAAAATAGTAATCTTAATAAAAAGTTAGAGCGCCAGCTTGAAAAGGAGATTATTGTTAAAGAGTCGAATGTTTTAGATGTTAAAATAAAAAAGCAAGAAGCAAAAGATGAGTTGGAAAAGGATAAAAATAACGAATTTGAAAAAATTAACACAAAAAAAATTGTAATGGCAGAAAACAATGAGCTAAATGAAAATAAAACAGATAATATTATAAAGAAGCAAATAAAAAACTTTGTAAAAGACGTTGAATACACATCTGTTGACCAAAGGGGTAATAGATTTCAGCTTCTTGCTAATTCTGGTAAAACTAATAACAAAAATAAAGATATATTAGACCTTGAGAATGTAAGAGGTCAAATAAATTCAGATAAAAGGGATACTATTTTTATAACTTCTGATTTTGCGCAGTACAATACTGCAAATTTAAATTCAAAGTTTTACGAAAATGTAATAATAGATTATCAAGATAAGAAAATTTCTTGTATAAATTTTGATATCAATATGAAAACAAATAAGGCAATTGCCTATAATGATGTGATAATTACAGATCCCAAGTCAAAAATGAAAGCTGGTATCGTAGAATTTGATTTAAAAACAAAAGATATAAATATAAATCCTGAAAACATAAATACTGAAATTGAAGTTATTAGTAACTAATGGCGTTAATTAAAAAATTTAGAATAAAAAAATTTAAAGAACAAAAAGCTATTTTAAAACTTGAAAAAATATCTATGTTTTACAACAAAAGACAAATTTTAAATAGTTTGGATTTAAACATAAATAAACAAGAAATTCTCGGCATGCTGGGACCTAATGGCGTGGGTAAGTCAACTATTTTCCATATTATAACTGGGCTAAAAGATCCAAGCTATGGAAAAGTTTTAATAAATGGAATAGACTGTACAAATATACCCATTTATGAAAGAGCAACAAAATTTAAATTAGGCTATGTCCCTCAGTATGGAGGTTTCATTCAAGACTTAAGTTTGTTAGAGAACTTAAATCTTGTAGCAGAAATTCACATTAAGGATAAAAATTTAAGAAAATCAAAAATCGAAAAAATTATTTCACAATTTGAATTTGATCCATTATTAAAAATAAAGGCTAAACACCTCTCAGGGGGTCAGAAAAAAAAATTAGTAATATCAATGGCTTTAATAAATGATCCAAATATTTTACTTCTAGATGAACCATTTGCTGCCTTAGATATTCTTACTATAAAAATGCTTCAAGAAATAATCGTGAATTTACAATCTTTTGAAAAGATAACAGTTGTAGTTTGTGACCATCAAGCTAGAGATTTATTAAGTTGTGTTGATAGAGCAATTGTGTTGTCAAATGGAAAAATTATTGCATCTGGAAGTCCAGATGAAATAGTAAAAGATTCTAGTGCACGTTCTGCTTATTTTGGTGATGAGTTTAAAATAAATTAGTTTTTAGTGTCTAATCATATTTTTATAAATGAAAAAATTAAAAGCTTTAATAAAAAAATTAAGGTTGGTTCAGACAAAAGTATTTCCATAAGATCTATACTTCTAGCTTCGCAAGCTGCGGGCACATCTAAAATTTCTAATTTACTCGAATCTGAAGATGTATTGAATACACTTAAAGTAATAAAAAAACTTGGGATAAATTATAAGAAAAAACGAAACATTTATTACATAGAGGGATTTGGATTAAATAGTTTCAATATTGAAAAAAATACAACTATTAATGCTGGAAATTCTGGAACCTTAGCAAGATTAATCTTGGGCTTACTCGTAAAGTCTAAATTTGTAATAAAATTGACAGGTGATAAGAGCTTATCCAAAAGAGATTTTTCAAGAGTTATAAAGCCTTTAAAACTTTTTGGAGTGAATATTAAAAGTAAAAATAATTCTCTGCCTATCGAGATAGTAGGAACAAAATTTTTAAGACCAATCACTTACGACGAAAATATTGGTAGTGCGCAAGTTAAATCTTGTATTATTTTAAGTGCTTTAAATACCCCTGGAACTACAATTATAAATTCTAAATTTTCAAGAAATCACACTGAATTAATGTTAAAATCATTAAATTATCCAATCAAAGTTCAAAAAAAAGGGAAAGTTAATAAAATATTTATAAATGGATTAAAACAATTTAAATCTTTTGAATACAATGTACCAGGAGATATTAGCTCAGCATCATTTTTTATTGTTCTTACTCTTCTTTCAAAGAAATCTCGAATAATAATTGAAGGTGTAAATGTTAATAAAAGTAGGATCGGAATTATACAAATTCTTAATAAGATGGGAGCAAAGATAAAGCTTAAAAATAAAAAATTATACAAAGGTGAGGATGTGGCTGATATATATGTAAGAAGTATCACCAAATTAAATTCTGTAAATTGCCCATCAAAATTAAACAGTTCTGCAATTGATGAATTTTTAATTATTTTCCTTGTTGCTGCTAAGGCTTATGGAGTTTCTAAATTTAAAGACTTGGGTGAAATGAATAAGAAAGAATCGAAAAGATTAGATTTAGCAGTAAAATTTCTAAGATTAATAGGTATCAAAGTTGAAAGATTTAGGAATGATATAAACATTCATGGCAATCCAAAATTAATATTATCTAAAAATTTAGAAATAATGAATTTTTTAAAAGACCATAGAATTTTTTTTCTATCATGTATAGCCGCATTAACTCTTGGGGGTAAATGGAAAATTAATGATAAAAAAAGTGCCAATACCTCATTTCCTCAATTTCTTAAAATTTTAAAATTTCTTGGAGCAAATATAAATTGAAAAAAAGAAAAAATATAATTACAGTTGCGATAGACTCGCCTGCAGCAGCTGGAGCAGGAACCCAAGCTAAATTAATTTCCAAACATTACAATCTATTTTATTTAGACACAGGAAAAATTTATAGATTTATTGGAAATTTAAAACTTAAGTTCGATACAAAATTTACGTATAATCTAGTTAAACATAAGATTAATAATTTAAAATTGAGGCAATTAAAAAATAAATCACTATTATCTAATGAGGTTGCATTATCAGCATCAAAGATAGCTAAGGATAAGAAAATAAGGAATATAGTACAAAAATACCAACAAAAGTGTGCCTATAATCCTCCAAAAAAATATAATGGCTCTGTGTTGGATGGCAGAGATATAATTACAGTGCAAGTTAAAGACGCAATGTTTAAGTTTTATATTACTGCAAATTTAAAAATAAGAGCAAAAAGAAGATTCCTTGAATATAAAGAATTAAATAAGAAAATTACTTATAAAGAAGTACTAAAAAGCTTAAGAATAAGGGATAAATCAGATAAGGAGAGAAAATATGGCCCACTTAAAAAAACGGAAGATTCTATCTTGATTAATACTACTAAATTAAGTAAGAAGGCCTGCTTTAAAAAGATAAAAAGGATTATAGATAAAAAACTAATTAATTAATGGAAATTTATTCAGACTTATCATCGCCAGCTAAACAACAATTCGAAAAGTTATTAAGTAACCAATTATCAAAAAATAAGATTGAAGAGGGTAAAATTATTGAGGGTAAAGTAACAAAGATAACAAATAAGTATGTTTTTTTGTTTATACCAGGTTTAAAAAGTGAGCCAGTAATTGATGTAAATGAAATCAAAATGATTGGCATCAAAGATGTAAAAGAGGGCTCAATTATATCTGTTTTATTAGAAAAAATAGAAGATAAAAATGGTGATGTTATTGTATCCGCGCAAAAAGCCCAAAAAATTAAAGGATGGAATAAGTTAGTTAAATGTTATGAGAATAATGAATTGATTAATGGTAAAATTACTCAAAAAACTAAGGGGGGAGTAATTGTTGAACATATTGAAACTGGGTCGCTTATGTTTTGCCCTGGATCTCAAATTTCAGATAAACCAATAAAAAATATTGACCATTTAATAGGTGTTGAGCAAAAATTTGCACTTATAAAACTTGATATGGTTAGAGGAAACAGTGTTGTGTCTAGAAGACAGGTAGTTTCCTCGAGTAAAAAAGAGGATAAAGCAAAGATCATAGAAAAATTTAAAGTTGGTGATATTATTAAAGATGCTGTTGTTAAAGGATATTCATCTTTTGGATGTTTCTTTGAAGTTACTACACCAGAGGGAACATTGGACACGCTTTGTCATCTTCAAGAGATAAGCTACAGCAGAGTAAATCATCCAGACGAAATTTTTAATATTGGTGAAAAACATGATTTAAAAATAATATCAATAGACATGGAGAAGTTACAAGTTGGATGTTCTCTTAAACAACTTTCGCCTGATCCCTTCGAACACATATCGAACTACCAAGTTGGGAGTAAATATAAAGTAAAAGTTGTAAAAATTACTGACTATGGATGTTTTTGTGAATTAGAGCCAGGACTAAGCACTTTACTTCATAGCAGCGAGATTAGTTGGACAAAGAAAAATATATCGCCTAAAAAAATATTTTCTGTAGGAGATCAGATAGATTGCATAATAAATGAAATTGATAAAGATAAGAGAAGAGTAGCAATTTCACATAGACTAACTCAAGAAAACCCTTATTCAAAACTTGAAAATAACTATCCAGTTGGATCTGAAATAAATGGAATAGTCAATAATTCTAATGAGTACGCTATTTATTTAAAATTAGAGGATTTTGATATTGACGGATTTTTACATTCAAATGACCTTTCCTATACTGAAAAACCTGAGGAAGAGTTAAAAAAATATAAAAAAGGTGATCAATTAAGGGTCAAAATTTTAGAGATAAAAAAAACTGACCAAAAAGTAAGAGTCGGCTTAAAGCAATTACAAAAAGATCCATTTGATTGGTTTAAGGATAAAAAGGTTAATGATGCAATAACAGTAAAGGTGATTTCATCAGATAATAAAGGCTTAATTGTAAAGCCAGAGAATTGCGATATTGAGGTTTTGATTAAGAAATCACAAATTGCAATGAGTAGTTCAGACGCTAGACCTTCTCGATTTGTGGGGGGGGAAAGAATCGATGCGGCCATATCTGAAATTAACTTTGATAAGAGAAAAGTATCTCTAAGTATAAAGCTACTTGAGGAAATAATGAATGCTAAGGCTATAAAAGAGCATTCAAGTCCACTTAGTGGAAAAAACCTTCCATTCTCATCTCTTTCAGAGCAATTAGATGATAAAAAAAAGAATAAGGACACAGAGTAAAATTGGCAGCTGTTAAATCAGATTTAATTAAAGAGTTAGCAAATAATTACCCAAATTTTTTAAAAAAAGATTTGATTAAATTGTTTGATATTATTGTATACGAAATACAAGAGTCTTTAAGAAGAGGTGAGAGAGTTGAATTAAGAGCACTATTCTCTTTTGAACCTAGATTGCAAAAAGCAAGAATATCAAGAAATCCCAGAACAAATGATAAAATAAATACTCCAGAAAAAAAATCAATACTGTTTAAAATGTCTAAGGAATGGACAAAAAAGATTAATGAAAAAAAATAAAGTATTTGTTGCCTGTGACAGTGCAGACACCACTAAAGTTAATGAGATAATCAAAAAAACTCAAAATTCAAAAATAAAAATTGGATATAAATTTGGTTTAGAGTTTTTAAACTCGAAAAAGGGAAGAAATTTTATATCAAAATTAAAAAAAATAACTACTTTTGGTGATTATAAATTAGCTGATATTCCAAATACATGTGCATCTTCAATAAAATCAGTAAGTGATTTAAAGTTTAATTATATAACAATTCACATAAGTTCTGGTCTAAATGCATTAAAAGCAGCTAAAAATGTTTCTGGCAAAACTAAATTAGTAGGCGTAACTATACTCACTTCACACGATAATCAGTCATTAAAAGAAATTGGTTATAACAAGAAAGTTCAGCAAATAGTTCTTCAGCAAGCTAAATTGGCAAGTAAAGCAAAATTAGATGGAATAGTATGTAGCCCAAAAGAAATAAAGATTGTAAAGAAAGTATTTAAAGGAGAAATAATAACACCTGGTATAAGATTTAGCTCATTAGAAGATGACCAAAAAAGAGTTTTAACTCCAAGGCAAGCTTATAAAAATGGTAGTGACTGGCTAGTGATTGGAAGACCCATTACCAAGGGTGATATTAAAAATAATCTTAAAAATTTAATTAAACACTTAAAATAATGATTAAAGGTATAAAAATTTGTGGGATCTCTGATCCTAAAACTTTAAAATATATTCTAAATCATCAATTTCCTCCAAGATTTATTGGTTTCATAACTAATTATAAAAAAAGTAGAAGATATATAGAATATAAGAAGCTAAAAAATCTGGTGAGTGTGGAAAGAAATGGGATAAATTTTGTATCTGTTCTTGTGGATCCAGATAATGAAACATTGGATAAAATTAGAGATCTAAATTTCGATTTTTATCAGCTATATGATGTAAGTCCAAAAAGAACAAAAATAATAAAAGAAAAGTACAATATTAAAATAATCACTGCTTTAAAGATTAGTAATCATAAGGATGTGGATGCATATAAAGATTATAATGATATTTCAGATTTAATTCTTTTTGATGGAAAAGGTTATGAAAAATCAATTGGATTTAATCATGAATTATTAAATTC
>CENP01236297.1_pt1 | contig 11180 bp, 11 predicted proteins | sample 361281 | NCBI WGS metagenome assembly CENP01 (sample SAMEA2591122, study PRJEB7988) | marine metagenome | biome: marine biome (ENVO:00000447); feature: deep chlorophyll maximum layer (ENVO:xxxxxxxx); material: saline water (ENVO:00002010), including plankton (ENVO:xxxxxxxx) | depth 70 m
GATACTAAACTTATAGATAAATTAAATTACGAAATACAAAGATTTGAACAGCTTGGTGGTTGGAATGCTGTCATACCTTCTGAAGGTATTACATTTATGTATAAAGGTGAATTATTAAAACTAACAGGTGCATTTGCACCAATTAATCAATTAACAGGTTTGAGATTTAAAGTATGAAATCATTTTCACAATACTACAACAAAAAAGAAAAAGAAGTAAAACCTTTTTCACCTTTTGGTGAGCAAAAAAGAAAAACTGTTGCTATCTTCCCTGGTTCATTTAGACCACCTCATAAAGGACACTTTCATTCTGTAACACAATATTCAAAAATGGCAGATGATGTAGTTGTTATTATTTCTAAACCTAGTAAATCAGCAAGAAAAACAAATACTGGTAAAGTAATAAGTGCTGAACAATCTAAAAAAGTTTTTGAGATTATGATAAAATCAAGTGGTCTTAAAAATGTTAAGGTGGTTCTTTCTCCAACACCTTCACCTATTAAAGCTTCGTATGATTATGCAGAAAAATTAAAAGATGTTGATGTTATTTTTGGTTCTTCAAAAGATGCTGATGATTTAAAAAGATGGAGTACAGTCTCAAAATATATGGATAAGAATAATCCATCAATAACTGTACTAGACCCTAAATCAACAGCAGTAAACAGATTATATTCTGCAACTGATATTAGAAATAAGATAGACGATATAGATTCATATGATGATGCAATGCCTAATAAGTTAAGTAAAAATGATAAAAAGAAAATTTTTAAAATATTAAATGAAACAGTTAATTTTGAAACATTCTATAATGAGTCTTTAAACCTAGGTGGTTTGAATTATGAGAAGAGTGTACACACTGCATTAGTACAAGCTAATATAAATGGTTTAATACCTGGAGATAAACCTGGTGCTGGTTTTAGTTCTGTTGGTAAAGGTGACATAGAAGCTACTTATAAAGGTAAAGAATTTAATATTGAAGTTAAAATGAATAAAGATGCTCAAATGGGTGGCACAAGTATTAAAATGGATGTAAACAAGAATAATTATGTTTTAGCTAACCCAGATGCAGTAGATGAAGAAATAGCACCTCTTTTTGTAGAGGCAGCCAAAAGAAAAGCAGATGACTTAAAAAAGTGGGTAGATTTTATAAGAAAGCAAAAACCTCTTGAACTTCATGAAAAAGTACCTTATACAGTTCCTTTTGGTGCTGTTACAAAAGAAGCATGGAGTTCTGCTCAAAAACAGGGTTTGTTAAAAGGTTTGAATCAAATAGAAAAATTTACCAATGCTAACACAATAGCAAAAGCATATAATAAAAAAGATGTTTACTATATACAAATAGGTGGTCTTGGTCTTTTTTATCTAGGAAAGAATCCTCTTAAATTACCAATACCTAAATATGACGGTGAAATAAATATTGAGTTTAGATTAGGTCCAAGTGGTAGCAAACCAAGAAAATTATCTAATGGTGAAACTATTAAAGTTGTAGGTGCTGGTTATAGATGTCAAGGTAGATTAAAAACAAGTAAGAAATCTAAGTATTCATTAGATAATGTGGAATCTATTAAAGAACTTTTTAGTTAAGTTGAAAACTTTGTTCCCCAATCTTTAGCATCCATACGACCCGTTGCTTGAAATATAGAGTTTTCCAAACCACGTTTTACTCTATCAAGATCATGTACGCCAAGATATTTTTCAGGTTTCTCTTTTATTTTCGAAACATATATATATGCTTCTTTGATTTTACCTTTTTTTATTAAATCAACAACTTTCAAAACATCTTTCTTATATGCATCAATATAAGGTCCTTTTGCATATTTTTCAAGACCTACTATATAATCATTGAATGACCTAAAGTATTCAAATCTCTCAGCAGGAGATACGTCATCAAGATATTTAGGTCTTTTCATACCTTTAGGAGGTGAATATTTAAAGTAATTACTTTTTTCACCATCATTATAGCTAAACTTTTTTTCTGTAATTGTTTCATAAAAGAAATCAGTAAAACTTTCTATCTTTAACATACTTTTAAGTATACCGACAACAAGTGCATAATATCTATCGGATTCTTTTTCTACATCTGTGTATCTATCATCTACAATTTCTTCTGCTCTTTTAAATAAATCTTCTACTTCTTTTTCAGATTTTCCGCTTTTATCAGAAAATGACTTTACAAGTGGTGATGGCATAGTATACTCCTTCATTAATTAGTATTCTTATTTATAACTTTAATAACAAAAAAGGTAGTTATGTTAAACATGGATTCTAAATGGGTAGATGCTTATATCCCACAAGAAGTTGATGATCTTGTGTTAAACCCAACTTCAAAAGACAAACTTAAAAGATTGCTTGAATCTGGTAAAAGATTTAATGTAACTCTTCATGGTCGTGCAGGTATTGGTAAAACAGCAACAAGTAATGTAATTTCGAAAACATTAGACTCTATCGAGTATTTTGTATCATGTTCACTTGATGGTAATATAGATAATATTCGAACAAATGTACAAAAATTCTGTGAGTCTGTTTCATTTGACGGTAGACCAAAACTCGTTATACTTGATGAGGTTGATGGAATGAGTCTTGAAGCACAGAAGTCACTTCGTAATATTATGGACAATCATAAAGACTGTATTTTTATATTAACTTGTAATTATTTGAATCGTGTAATCGAACCACTTCAGTCTAGATGTCCACCTGTTTCATTACAGTTTTCAATTTCAGATATTCAACCTAGAATTGAACATATTTTAAATAAAGAGTCTATTGAATATTCAGAAGATGATTTAGCAAACTTTATGGAAAAGATACTTCCTAAGTTTCTACCAGATATTAGAACGTCTGTTTCTGTACTTCAAGATTGTTGTTCATCTAGCAAGTTAGACACAACAACAGAAATAGCATTGATTGATGGTGTAGATGAAACTTGTAAGTACATATTAACTTCAGTAAAAGAAGGTAAGACACCACTTGAAATACGAGAATATCTTATAAAGAACTCAGAAAGATTTAGCGAAGATTACTTGAAACTATCTTCTAATATGTTCAATATATTATGTAGAACAAAAATAAGTTCAGAGGGTTTATCAAACATAGCTGATATTATCTATAGAATTGATCAAGTTATTGATAAAGAAATACAGTTTTTTGTTTTAGTATCTTATCTACATGATCTTACAAAGAAAATTGATAAATAAATATATGAGCATAAATAAACAATTAACAATCACTAGAACCTGTGATTTATGTGGTAAACAAGAAGGTGTTCATTTAAAAGAAAGTGATTTTTACAAACAAGCACCATCTCTTATAATGAAAGATTACAAAGGTAAAGATGTAAAGGTTTCGCTTGATTTAAAAATAGATAATTACGATAAAGATAATATAGAAACAACACTTGATGATATTATGAACAGTTTTAAACAATCACATCAAGAGTTAAACTATGATGTATTAGATAATGAAAATTTAGGAGGTATTTCAGAAAAATATCAACACGTTTTACCACCTAATATTTTAAATCTTTTACAAGAATATTACTTTAGACAATTTGAAGTGGAACAAAGAAAAAGTGTTTTTTGTAAAAAATGTTATAAGGCAATGGTATCACTTATTTCAAGGTTTGGAAAGTTTGATAAAAACGAGGTCTTTTAGTTTGAGTGAAAATAATAGAAAAAATAAAATCATTGATGAATTATTAGAAGTCGATGAAATACCTGAAGATTTTGAAACACCTGAAGAACTCTTGGAAGGTATTGCTCAAATGACTTCAGAAGTTTCTGAAATAAAAAAAGAAACTGAAATTATAAAAGATAGTGAAAATCCCGTTACTGATGTAAAAATATTCAATGAGGTTTCAGACCTTATAAACAGAGGTGTGGCTGTTTTAGATACTTGTAAAGAAGATATAGAAAGAAGTTCTTTACTTGATGCTGAACTTGTGTCAGCTTATGCCAGTCTTATCAGATCAACAAGAGAAATAATTTCTGATAATATAGCCATATTCAGAGATCGCCAAAAGCATATCGAAAAGTTAGAGTTAGAAAATTTAAAACAGGAACATCGTAAAGAAATCCTTCAAATGAAAGATAATTTAGATAAAGCTGTAAACAACAACTATGGTGATACCAAAGTTTTCGTACAAGAAGCCGTGGTAGAACTATTAAATGATGTTGAAAAAAATAAAAAATAATCGTTGACAAAGTTAAAACAAACCTATATATTAGTAAAAATTTAAAATCAAAAAAAGTATTGTAATTGTAATGTTTAGTTAAGGAGATATATGTCCCAAAATAGTAATTATGGTGAACACATCAAGAAGTACATGGAACAAATCACAACAGAAGAGTTTGATCCAATTAGTAAAGAAGAAGAGTATAAAATATTAAGAAGTAAAAAACTTAATAAAAGTGAAAAGATAAATCTGCTTGTAAAACACAATGTTAGATTAGTCTCTAAAGTAGCTAGAAAGTATACACATATTGCTGAATATGACGACATGATGCAAGAGGGTATAATAGGTTTAGGAAAGGCAGCCGAGAATTTCGATATGTCTAAAAATGTTAAGTTCTGTACATACGGATATTTTTATGTATTCAAAGCAATACAAGAATATCTTAAAAAAGAAAACAAGGACTTTTCTTCCATAAGAAATCATTCTGGTCTTTCTTTCGATAAACCAGCTTCTACAGATGAAGAAAATACCAATACTAATAGTAGTTTAGAAACTATTGTAAGTGAATCTTCATATACACCGTCATCAGGTGGTTATTTTGAGATTACTAGAAATGAAACAGAAGAATTATCAGGTAAAATTGATGAATTAATCTTGAAAAATGAAATATTAGATGATAGAGAAAAACATATAATTTCTAGTAGATTCTTTTCTGATAAAAAAAGAACACTAAAGTCGATAGGAGATGAGATAGGATTGTCTCATTCTATGGTTAAATTAGTGCAGGACAAAGCTTTACAGAAGATAAAAGAATTTATAATTTCTCAAGGAATTTCTAGAGAAGATTTCGAGTTTAGTGTATAAATAATACTCGATGTCACTAATTTTAATTAACAAAAAAGAGATTTTAAACCCGCTACGGGTTACCCTTGCTAGATAAAAAAGAACATCAGCAGGACATTTGTAGTTGGGTTTTTTTTATATTTAATGACTGAAATGTGACGAGTATATCTGTATAATGATTGACTTATTGTACAGATTTAATTTTTATAAAAGATCAAGTAAGAGAGAGAGGAAAACCCATGTCAACAACCATTTTTGAAGAACAAATATCACGCAAACCAGATAGATACCCTTGGACTGAACAATTTATAGAATCAATGCATAATGGATTTTGGACTGATAAAGAGTTTAATTTTCAATCTGATGTTCAAGACTTTAAAGTTACATTAACAGAACAAGAAAGAGAAATGGTTGTTCGTTGTTTATCTGCTATAGGACAAATAGAAGTTGCAGTAAAAACATTTTGGGCAAAATTAGGTGAGAATCTTCCACATCCAAGTCTTACTGATCTTGGTTATGTCATGGCTAATGTTGAAGTAATTCATAATAATGCATATGAAAGATTAATAGAAGTTCTTGAAATGGAAGATGTATTTGAAAAGAATCTAGAACTTGATATTATACAAAACAGAGTAAAATATCTTCGTAAGTATAATCACAAATACTATAAAGACTCAAAGAAACAATATGTTTATTCATTAATACTTTTTACACTATACGTTGAGAATGTATCTTTGTTCAGTCAATTTTACACCATAAACTACTTTAATCGATTTAAGAATGTTCTTAAAGACACTGCACAACAAGTCGCTTATACATCAAAGGAAGAACTAATACACGCAATGGTTGGCATTAAATTAGTGAATACTATTAAAGAAGAGCATCCTGAAATATTTGATGAAGAATTAGAAAATCTAATACATAAACAATGTGTTAAGGCATATGAAGCCGAGTCTAAAATTATCGATTGGTCAGTAAATGGATATAAGTCAGAACATTTAAGTTCACCTATAATGAAGAACTTTATTAAGAATAGACTTAATGAAAGCTTAGTTCAAATTGGTTTTTCAAAAGCATTTGATGATATTGACCAAGATTTATTAGATAAAACTACATGGTTCGAAGAAGATGTTTTAGGCAATACGGCAACTGATTTCTTCTTTAAACGTCCTACAGAATATTCAAAAAATGATAAATCTTATGACGAAGATGATTTATTTTAGTATAATATAGTTATGAATGAAAAATACTACTGGTTAAATAATGATAGTCGTTTATTTTTAGAACGTGGCTATCTCGAAAAAGGTGAAACACCTGAAAAACGAATTAGATCAATTTCTCGTCATGCAGAAAAACTTCTAAACAAAGAAGGCTTCGCAAAGAAGTTTGAAGATTATATGTCTAGAGGTTGGTATTCACTAGCTTCTCCTATATGGGCAAATTACGGTAAGAAAAGAGGTTTACCTATCTCGTGTTTCGGTTCATACATTGATGATACAATGGAAGAAATTCTATATACAGTATCAGAAGTTGGTATGATGTCAAAGATGGGTGGAGGAACATCTGCTTACTTTGGACATCTTCGTGAAAGAGGTGCAGAAATAAAATCAGGTGGCGCCTCTTCTGGTCCAGTTCATTTTATGGAACTATTTGAAACTGTTACTAATGTAGTGTCACAAAGTAATGTTCGTAGAGGTTCGTTTGCTGGTTATTTAAATATAGAACATGAAAATGTAGATGAATTTCTATCTATTAGAAATGAAGGACACCCTATTCAAAATATGTCTTTTGGTATCACTGTATCTGATAAATGGATGAAAGCCATGGTCGAAGGTGATAAAGATAAACGTAAGATATGGGGAAGAATTATTAAGAAAAGATTTGAATCTGGTTATCCTTATATTATGTTTTCTGATGCGATGAATAAGAATAAGCCAAAAGTATATAAAGATAAAAAGAAAACTATATGGGGGTCTAATCTTTGTTCAGAAATAGGTTTATCAACCGATATTGGTGAATCATTTGTATGTTGTTTATCTTCAATGAATTTATTACATTATGATGAATGGAAAGATACTGATGCAGTTGAAGTATTAACGTACTTTCTAGATTCTGTAATGACAGAGTTTATCGAAAAGGCTGAAAAAATTTCATTCATGAAAAGAACAGTTAATTTCGCAAAGAATCAAAGAGCAATAGGTATAGGTGTTCTAGGTTGGCATTCATATCTACAAAGTAAGATGATATCTTTTGAATCATTAGAAGCAAATGGTATTAATGTACAAATACATAAACTTATTCAAGAAAAATCTAAATCAGCTTCAAAAGAAATGGCTGAGATATATGGAGAACCTTCTTTACTTGAAGGCTATGGTATGAGAAATACTACAACTATGGCTATAGCTCCAACTACATCAAGTTCATTTATTCTAGGTCAGGTATCACCAAGTATCGAACCATTGAATAGTAATTACTTTGTGAAAGACTTAGCAAAAGGTAAGTTCACATATAAGAATCCATATTTGAAGAAACTACTTAAACGTCATGATGCTGATAATAAAGATGTTTGGAAAACTATATTAATTAGTGGAGGTTCAGTACAAAATTTACACTTTCTTTCAGATAATGAAAAATCAGTATTCAAAACATTTGGTGAAATATCACAACATGATATTCTAATACAAGCAAAATCAAGACAAAAATATATTGATCAATCACAAAGTTTAAATCTTATGATACACCCTGCTACACCTGCTAAAGATGTTAATAAATTATTAATTGATGCGTGGGAAATGGGTATTAAAACATTGTACTATCATCGTGGTACAAATCCAGCACAAGAGTTAAGTAGAGATTTAATGACTTGTTCTCATTGTGAAGGATAAAGTACAGAATAAAAATTTTTAAACTGAGTTGACTCTTTTGCCACCCCTAGAATTTTTCTATTTGTCATTAATTCAAAAAATGTTTTAGATTCAATATTATCTAATTTTTTAAAATCAAATTTAATATCTCCCCAAACAGGTCTATAGTAAAATACTCTATCACTAGGTATTGATAATATCTGACCTGTCGTTACCATTATCTTTTTACCATGTGTTTTAGAAGTTCTAAAAGGATTCATTTGACCGTCTTTACTATCCGTATTACCTAATATTCTAAGTAAGTCTTCAGGTTCTTTTACTGTCTTCATAAGTTTGTATGTAACATCATATCTCGATTCAGATGATTTTCTACTAAGTATCATTCTTTCATCATCAGATATAATTGGATATCCAGCATTTTTAAAATGTATACCATGATTGGTTCTAACGTAATCTTTATCTTTTTTTAACTCAGTCAAATTATATTCATAGTCTTTGTCAATATCTATATATGAAGGTGCCTCAACTAGTACAGCTTTATCTTTTGAAAAAACTAAAGAGAATCCTTCCATTTCATTATCAATCAAAGATTTAACAGCTTTATCCACACTTTTTTGTAATAATGCTTTTCTTATGATCTTTCCTCCAGGACTATAAAAAATATCACCTGGTTCTCTTAGAGTTGCCTCTTTTTCATCTTTCTTTACTTTAAGTGTAGTGTTTAAAATAGATATACCATATTCGTTTACACCTTCTGTCCATTTTGTTTCTTCGTCCCAAAACATACATCTCTCAACTCCCATGCGAAAAGATTTTTTAACATGAATAGTAGGTTTATAACTTCTATCACGATTCTTGGCCGCCACCCAGCCATGATCTTTAAAGTATTTAACGGCTAATACACACATTCTTTTTGAACTCCTTTTAGTAAATAATGGTCGAGGTGTATTTACAATGGCAGACGACAAAAGAAAACAAATTGACCTAGAAAAAGCTACTAAAATTGTAGAGGAAACTTGTGATCCTGATATTTTAGAAGAAGATGACTCACTCTCAGAAGATGAAAAATATATAAGAGAATCTGCATGGTTGTTACTTCAAGAATTAGCTGAAGAAGAAGAGGAAGAGGAAGAAGACGAGGATGAAGATGAAGAGGAGGAAGAGGAAGAAGAGGATTCTGAAGAAAGCTCCGAAGATACTTCCGATTCATCAACAACCGAAGCTAATGTAGAAACAACAACAGTTCAAGATATAGTGGCTGAGCAAGGTGTTTCAAATGTAGGTGCCGTCTTGGCACAAGTTCAATCTTTAGGGGCAGCCGGTGTGATTGCAATGTCTTCTGCATTGTATTTCCAAGGAACAGCAGTTGTAGATAACGCAGTACCACTTTATGATGATATAAACTTTCAAATTGAAAATATTATGGAACAAGAAGCTATGAATATAGCTATGAATATGGTAATTGACCAACAAATTCAAAATCAAATTACACAACAACCTGTCGTAGTACCTGATGAAGAAGAATCTGAAGATAAGGAGGAAAAATCCGAAAACTCTAAAGATGATAAAGATGATAAAAAAGACAATAAGAAAAAGTCTAAAAAATCTGACGTAGATAAAGATGAGGACTCTGAGGAAGAGGAAGAATCTGAAGAGGAATCTGAAGAAGAGGAAAAAGAAGAAAAACCTAAAAAGAAAAGTGTTCTAAAGAAACTATTTGGCGGAGATGACGAAGAAGAGGAAGAAGAGGAAGAGGAAGAGGAAACTGAAGAAGAATCTGAAGAGCCAACTGAAACTGAAGAACCTGAGGAAGAACCTGAGGAAGAAACTGAAAATGAAGAAGAGCCAGTAGAAGAAGAAAAAGAAGAGCCTAAGAAGAAAGCTAAAACATTTTTTAAATCACTATTTGGTGGTGATGATGAAGAAGAAGAAAAGGAGGAAGAAGATGCTGAAGAAACTGAAGAAACTGATGAACAGTCTGATGGACAAGATTCAAATGAAGGACAAACTGATGACGACAGTGAGTCAAGTGAAGACAGCGGTACAGAAGATTCTGAGCCTGTTGAAGTAGAAGAAGAAAAAGAAGAGCCTAAGAAAAAAGGTGGATTCTTTAGTCTATTTGGAGGTAGTGACGATGAAGAAGAGGAAGCTAGTGAAGAAGAGGAAGAAGCTCCTGAAGTTGAAGAAGAAATTGTCGAAGAAGAACCGGCAGAAGAACCAACTGAGGAAGTGGTAGAAGAAGAACCACAAGAAGAACCTAAAAAGAAATCATTCTTTTCTTTTTTTGTAACAGATGAAGAAGATAATGAAGAACCACAAGAGGAGGATAATGAAGAGGTTATTGAAATTGAAGAAACACAAGAAGAAGTTATTGAAGTTGATGAGCCAGAGGTTGAAGAACAAGAAGAAGCACCACAACCTCAAAAAACAGGGGGTTTATTTAGTTTCCTTGGATTCGGTAATGATGACTCCGAAGAAAGTAGCGAACCTGAAAATGATGAACCTGTAATAGAAGAATCAGAGACTATCATAATAGAGGTGAATGATGATGACACACAAAACGATCCTTTACCTCGAATAGAATTATCAGAAGAAGCATTAGATATAGCTGATACAGTTTCAGACGAAGCATTAGAAGAAGTAGGTATATCAAGAGATGATTTTAATCAAGCATTATTTAGTTATGATGTTGAAGGTAATGAAGATGCATTTCAAGAGTTAGAAATAGATGAAGACTGGGCAAATGAAAATACAGTAAATATAGAAGAAAGAGATAGTTTTATTATGGCAAGTGTTGATATAGGTACTGACATGAATATTGATATGGGATTTGAAGATTTATTAACAAGTGTAGAAGCCGAACAAGAAAGTGCTTATACAGAAGAAACAGTGGAAGATGTTGCTGAATATCAAGAAGAGCAACAACAAGAAGAACAAGAACAGATAGATATAGATTTTACTAACTCTTTAGGACCAAATAGTCCTGGTTATGATATGGGAGAAACTGACGCAACACCAATTTGATACGAGAGGATTAAAAAAAATGATTAAAGCATTATTCAATTTAGACTGGAGTTCACTTGACAAAGGACAGTTAATAAACTTTGGTATAGCTATAATTGGTGTATTAGCAACATTAACTATGCTTGTACCACCTAACTCAAGATTGGGTAAAGTGATAGCGGCCATTAACGAGTTCTTTGCTTTTTGGAAAAAACTAAAAGGAAAAAAATAAATGAAAAAACTAATCATAGGATTAATGATGTTATGTTCAGTTGTGTATTCTGATCTGATTACCACATT
>CENP01008789.1_pt1 | contig 11175 bp, 17 predicted proteins | sample 361281 | NCBI WGS metagenome assembly CENP01 (sample SAMEA2591122, study PRJEB7988) | marine metagenome | biome: marine biome (ENVO:00000447); feature: deep chlorophyll maximum layer (ENVO:xxxxxxxx); material: saline water (ENVO:00002010), including plankton (ENVO:xxxxxxxx) | depth 70 m
GTTCATACTCTTCACCTTCTGCCGCTTCCTCCCAGGCATCCATGTCTTCGTGTCCTAATTTCTTCATTGCCGCTTCAACTTCTTTTTCATCAGCGCCATCAAACCAAATACCTGTGTCTACATTATAATCTAAATATCCTATAGGTAATACATCACCATTGTAACCTTTTCTGTTCTTGTATTTTTCATAAACTGTTTTGAGGCCCTGCTTTTGTTGGTCGGTAAGTTCTGGGTCTTCCTGCACCGGTGCGTTGACACCGTCAATCCTGTTTAATATATTTCTGATGTCTTCGTAAGTGCTCATATATGCTATTTATTTACTGTGTCGCTTCTAATTACAATTATACCACAGGCCAATCTATCGCCCGCATTACCCGTTTTTAAGCTTTCTGCGTCGCCGCCTTTGCCCAGATCATCCTCGTCTGCGTGTATTACCAGTCCACGTCCAATCACTGAACGATCTCCCAGTAAATCAACTCTTGGCGCAGTGATCGAAAACGTTGCTACTCCGTTGTCATCTGCAACCACATTCTCCAGATCCCCAACATGACCTTGTTTTAGGTCGCCATGATCCACACCGTCTGGATTGTAATGAGCACCCATTGATTTGCAACCTTCACTCATGTCACCAAATTCATGTATATGAAAGCCATGTTTGCCTGGTGTAAGACCTGTGATTGTGCCTTTGATTAAAGTGGAAGTGCCTGGCCCTTGCATGAACAAAATTGTGCCTTTTACTGTGTCGCTGTGTTGCAATTCACACTGTGCAATTACAGTATCTAAATCTTCTGTAATTGTTTTGATGCTTTCACATGTGCATTGTGTGGCTTTTGTTCTTGGGCATGTGTTATCTTTGATTAAATCTGAGGCTCTCATGATAATATTTATGCCATTATCCAATCTGCTAAAAATGGATCAACTTCGGCTAATTGCAAATTTCTATGGCTATCCTGTTCAATTATTTCACTTTTTAATTGTGTATGCACACTCGCTTCATAATTGTCATCTGTATAATTCTTTATTAAATGTTGAATTTGTTTTCTATATGTAACAGCCATTTCAACAGACATAGGTAATTTTAAACATTTCTGTAAATTATCAATGTAATGTTTTCTCTTGTGCATAGGCACTGCTTTTTCGGTGAAACAAATTGGAGAATTAACAATTGTAACATTTATTTTTTTACTATACTTTTGCATCCATTTTGTAGTTTCGTAAATTTTATGTGCAGTAAGATTACTAGCAACCAATCCAAACTGTAAATGGTTTACATTATCTATTATAAATTGTACATTTTCTTCAAATATCTTCCAATCTATTGGGTATCTCACATATTCACCAAGAGATTCAATAGCATCACAAGAACAATCTATAGTAAGATTATTAAATTTTGTCATTAATATTTTCCACGCTTTTGGTAGTTTTTTGAGATTGGTTGTGATTACTACTTCACAGTCTGGATTGACTTTGTAAAGTTCACGTAGGAATTCTAGGTAATCTTTTATGTAAGTTGGCTCACCACCAGCAAGATAAACTTTTTTTAGATCCTTCTTATTAATATTGTTGAAACTTTTTTGATTTTTTTTATCAATTAAAACTTTGATTCCTTTTTCTTTAGCCCATAGTGTACTACTGCCAGGTCCGCATGTTTTACATTTCAAATTGCAAGTAGGATCAAATCTAATATCCGCATATTGTAATTTTGGATGATGAACATCTGGAGCCCCAAATTTTTTAATCCAAGATATTGTTTCGTAAATTCTTTCACTGTAGCCACCCTTTTGCTCACTTTTATAACAGGTTGAACAGATATCAACCTGCCTGCCTTTCAGCATTTGTTGCCTAATTTGTTCTATATTTTCATTGGATCTAAAGCCTCTATGGGTGTGGCAACACGGAGCAGTTTTGCCATTAGCTTGTTTGTATTCGTGTATCCACGGAAGAACACAAATAGCTTTATTAGATTTTACATCAAACATACAGCTATTTAAAGTGTGATAGACTTACTTGGTATTTTTTGGCATTGGGTTTTCACCCGTAAGTTTTGGACGTGCAAACCATAATGTAAACCATTCTGGAGATCCTGGTTCAATATTATGTTGTCTCTGATATTGTGCTTTTTCAGATCCAGTATAGCTTAGGTTTTCACCCATTGAAGGTTCAGATGACACCCCTGCTAATTTTTTTAAGTCTGCAATGTTCATTATTCAAACCACTTCCTTGTGTATACTAAAAATCCAACACTCACCACCATCACTATTATTGCTGTTGGATATGGAAAGTTCCATCCACCATAAAACAATGCAATACCACCAAAAGTTATGTATAAAATAAATTTTATTCCTTGTAATAATTCTCGTGGTATCATTAAAACTTCCAGTTGTCTAACATTTGTTTTGTTATTTTAGATTTTACTTTTTCTACTTTCCCACCCTTGGCAAGAAACTTCTGCATTTTTTCATCTAATTCTCTTTGTTTTTCTTGAGGTGTTTTTTCTATTTCACCTGCTGCGTATGGTCTATTGATCCCGCTGAACTTTGGCATAATCCTCCAATCCTTTTTTTACTTTGTCTAATGAATCTCTATTTGCCTGATAAAGAATACCGTATCCGCCAGCGTCTTGCCAACGTTGAATATTGACTGGTCTGTCGTCAATTAATATATTAGGTGTACCTGATGCTTTGTCTTTGGCATACGTTTCTTTACGTCCTGTAACAACTACCTCATCCGGTTTGTCAATGTTGTTTGATATCCATACCTTTTTATATTTTCCTGAATTTTCATTGTCGCCTCTTAATGGTGAAGTGTTAATTGAAAATTTTCCTCCTGTGAATTTTTTTACCATGTCTATTAATGCATCTGCGGATTGGAATTTTGGCAGTGTGGCAAAAAAATCAGTGCCAGTAATACGATCAATTACTTCCTTCTTAAGATCTTTTGTTTTATCACTTGTCAATTGTTTCCAATGATCTACCCCATACATCTTTTCTACACCGCCAAAGAAGTCGGCAAGTACACCATCCATATCTAAATATACTGTTGGCTTTCCATCCATTTGTTCATTATACAACTTTTTGTTGTTTTCCGCAACCATGACTCCTAATGCGTCTTGTATTTTATTGTATAATACTTTACCATCATCACCGCCCATTATTATTTTACTGAATTCGTGTTCTTGTCCTTTTGCCGCAAGTTCTCTGGCTTTGGAAGCAGATGCTCCTGCAACTCCTTCTTCATCAGGATCTCTTTGCCCTGCATTTACTACTGCAATTGAATCAAAGTTGTACAATTCGTTACCCTGTTTATCAGGTTTGCCATTATATTGATTTAATAATTTTTCAAATTCAGCTACTCTATCGGACCCAGCAACCATAATAATTTTTGTTCTGCCTTGGTCTTGCATTTTTTGTAATGCTTTTATAATAGTATTTGCTTCTATATTACCAAATTCTAAATTTGGATCTTGATACTGTGACTGTAAATATCCTAATTTGTCTTTGAAAGAAAGCGGATCAGTTTTGTTATTTTGTTTGTGCGATAAAAAGATAAAACCTTTGCCGTTGGCATTACTTGCGGTACTTTTAACTTTATCTATTAATTTTTGGTGTCCTATTGTAGGAGGATTGAATCGACCAAATGCAAAAACCGCTGTGGCTCGATCATCTTCTTTAAGAAACAGTTCCCTGAGTCGCATCGTATTCCTTATTCTTAATATTTTCTAATTCTCTGTCTGCTAAATTTTTTGCAACCTGCATTCTAGTTTCTTTAGGAAACATATCTTTGACATCTTGATCAGTAGATCCAAATTGGCTAACGTATTTTTTAGCCGCGTCATCAACCAAATACATCCAAAGTTTTTGTGCTTTTTCATGATCATAGATACCACGTTTTATCTTCCTTTTTAGGTTGCTAATTATGGGCATGAATCTTTGTCTGTAAAGATCTTCATCGTTCATAATAAAGGTATCCAGCTCGTTAATAGCGTCTGAGTCGGTATTTTCTGTGATAAATTGTGATGCTCTCATACAAGCATATTTATTAATACAAGTTCTCTAGCAACCACATGTAAAATGGCGATTCTGCTTCAAACACCCATCTTCCATTATGCCCCATTATGGTTACATTTTTAAGAGTTTTGGGTAATTCAATGCCAGCTTGCTTTTGTTGTATGGCCCACCTTTTAGGATAGTTTGGTGTATATAATCCTTTGAACACTAATGAACCAATATCAATATCGTCAATGTTAATATTTTTAATGTGTAATAATTGATCGTTTAGAATTTTTCCATTAATAAAATTTGTTTCTTTTTCAGTTTTATTATATCTATCTATTACGAGCGTCCATTTTTCGCCTTCTTTAAAATCATGCTCAAAACTAATAATATCAGGGCTGTCTTTTGTACCTTTTATCATGCTTTTATATTTTGACACATCATTGATATAGATTTCAACAATTGGTGGATTTTTCCAATATTCACTATAAAGTTCTAACACAAATTTTAATTTTTCAGACGATGCATTATTTTTTTCCTCGTATTCTTCTTTATCTACAAAAAATATATTTTCTATTAATTTATCGCCAAACGATTTTTTAAGGTCTGCTTTCATTTTATCAAGCACTTGGCCTTCGGAATACATTCCATAATTATCCCAGTCAACTAAAGAAATATTATTGTCACTTATTATAATATTGTTAAGATCCCAATCAAAATGAGCAAATGGTTTTGTTTTTTTATATTGTTCTAAACAAAAGCGAGATATTCTTTCGATAAATTCAGGAGTAAAGTCAAATGTAGTTGCTAATTTTCCTGGTAGTTTATTTGTGTCTAACCACATTTCAGTCTCATTGAATCCAAAGTTTTTTACATATACATCTCCACATGTATCTTTAAGCATTTCATAATGTTTTTCTAACCAAGGTTCGTCCTTATACAACCATTTTTTACGGAAGTGATTATCAAACTCCCAAACTTCACTTTTATTTTCGGGGTTTGATTTTATAAGTTTTGCGGGTGCCATGTGAATTCTAATCCTGCTGTGTGACCAACATATGGATTATTTATAGAGGTCCTGTGCATGTCAATTGCTATTTGAGTGCCTTCGACCACTACTTTCATATGCTTGTCTGTATGAGATAGTACATCAGCAGTTTTAGTTTTTCCATTATTTGTGCAAATAATATTCACCTTATCCATATATGTGTCCCATCAAAAAAGATCCTATCAAAAAACACAACAGGTATCTTGTCCACATTGAATTATTTGTTATAACTTTATATCCATTTTCTCTTAGGCACATTACATGGGCATCCATTGATTCGGCTGAAACATTTATATCTAATGTTTGTATTTTTTCTATTTGTTTATCATCCATATTTTAAGTATAGCACATGACCTTATGTTGTCAACCGTAGTTGATCTTAAAAAAAGCTATATTTTATGCGACTTAATTGTTTAATAATATAGATGTAACCAAGCTTGGGTTACTAGTTTGATTTGTTGTAGTCACTTTTGCTCTAACCCATACAAAATTGCCAGTGAAGTTGAAACTTGCAATTTTTGTACTTTGATCGGATGTCATAGTTGTTCCGTCAATGTCAAAGAAATCGTCTTCAGTTGGAGTGGTTGCAAGTGATCCTTGCATTTTGATATTGCCGTTGAAGTCATCTGTGCTATCACCTAAGTTAACAACTTGGTATACAACAGTGTGTACTCCATCTGTTTGTGAAAAGTATCCATCTCCTTTTGCTTTATCTGTTACGAATCCAGTATGGTCAAGTGTGACTGTGCTTGACCCATCCGATGCTTCGGTTGTAACAATTTCTTCAACTGTAAATTCCGTTGTACTGACCACAGACTTCACTGTAAATGTGCTATTGTTGTTGGTGGTACCTGTCACAGTAATGATATCACGTACGGCAAGTTTACCCGATCCTGTTAATTCTGTTGATGTAGATGAAATAGTGAACGTGCCACCGCTTGATGTAAAGCTTATATCCGTACCGGTTATATTCTCAATATGAGATTTTGCTCCTGATAGTGTTGTACTTGTCTGTGCCATTTTATGTATTTATTCGCTCTTACGTTTCTTAAATCTTGATGTTTTAGGGGCCAGTCCGTACACAGCGGCTAGTTCATTAGGCTCTTGCCCATCTACAGTGATAATATTTACATACTTTATTTTATGTGCTTTTCCGTCGGCCTCTCCTAATTCTTCACAAATACAATCCTCTTGTCTAGGTTTTTTAACTCGTAAAAATACTTTTTTATACAATGGTGATCCCCATAAACTTTTTTCGATGAAAGATTCAACAATAGAATCTTCTTTGAAAATATTTTTTTCTTGTAACTTTTTAATTGCTTGCATTTTTTACCTTTTCAAATTTGATTACTTTATCTATTGCTTTACCAGCCATTATGTAAATTGGAGAAAGTGTTTTTGCATCTTGCACATAAAAATATCCTTGGAAACATTGTTTGTCTTTATCTGTAAGGAAACTAATTATTGCACTACTTGACACCAAACAGCTACCGTTGTTACGTACTAAAAAGTCCCATAAATTAAGTTTAGCTTGATGTGTGAGATATTTGTGCGTATCTTTTTTCAAATGGACTTGATATTTAAAGCTGCCATGTGGTAATCGTTTACATATCATTGTATTTTTTTCAAGTTTTTTAACTTTTGGATCAACTGTTGTTGAACCTTTCCAATACTCCCAAAATTCACAAACAAGTTTTGATGCTAGTCCTTTGTTTGAATAAAATATAGATTTGTTCTGTTGTATTCGAAATTGCATTTTAGATCTATGATCTTTAATAAATTTTGCTAATTTAAGCACTTTACCATCAACTTTCCAAAACATTTTATTCAAGTGTAAAGTATCTCTATGTGTACCATCTAACATTTGTTGTAAATTATCATCGGTAGTTGGATACAAAATACCAGCCCATGGCATATCAAATATATTTTTGTATCTATACTTGCCGTAATACAGTTTATTATGATGTCTTCTCATTTATTTTTTTTGTTTTAATTTCTTCCAATATTTTCTTTGTTTTAAACTGTACTTGTAATTTTGGCACTATATCTGAACTTAGGCCAACTTCGACCATTCCACCTTCATTAAGCTCTCCAAACAATATCATTTTAGACAATGGCTTTTTAATGTCTTCATCTATTACTCTTTGTAAAGGTCTTGCACCCATTTTAGCATCGAACCCTTTTTTGATTAAAAATTCGACTGCTTCGTCGGTTGCATTAACTTCTACGGCTTTTTCTATTGTCATCGTGTTAAGATCCTGCAAGAATTTTTTGACAATAGATTTCATAGTTGCTTTGGTAAGTTTGTTAAATTTAACAATTGCATCAAGTCTATTTCTGAATTCTGGAGGGAAGAATTTTTTAAGTGCTACATCATCTTCACCACTTCGTTCAAATGATCCGAAGCCTATATTATTTCTTTCATTTTCTTCTGCTCCTAAATTACTTGTCAAAATTAACACAATATTTCTACAGTCGGCTTTTTTACCATTAGATCCAGTCACTGTACCATAATCCATAACCTGTAACAGCATGTTAGTCACATCTCTATGTGCTTTTTCAACTTCGTCAAATAAAACAACTGCATGTGGATTTTTTTCAACTTCGTTAACAAACATTCCTCCACCCATTTGTGAATCTTCAAATCCTACATATCCAGGAGGTGAGCCAATAAGTTTTGCTATCGAATGCTTTTCTTGATACTCAGACATGTCAAACCTTAGTAGTTCAACGCCCAACGTGCTGGCTAATTGTTTTGCTGTTTCTGTTTTACCACAACCTGTTGGTCCTAAGAATAAAAATGATCCAACTGGTTTGTTTAATGATTTCAAACCTGCTCTGGCAACCAAAATCTTATCAACAACTGTGTTAATTGCTTTGTCCTGCCCAAACACTTGTAATTTAACTTTCTCTTCTAAAGTTTTTAAATTACTTGCTTGTTTTTGTGATAATTGTTCTATACTGATACCAGTCATATTAGATATTTCATGTATTATTTCATCATGATCTATCTTGCCATCTTTAATACCTTTCAGTCTTAGTCTCGCACACGCTACGTCCATTACGTCAATTGCCTTGTCTGGCAATCTTTTATCTGCTATAAACTTGCTTGAATATTCAACAGCATCTTCGCAAGCTTCATCCGTAATTTTACATTTATGGAAATTTTCATAGTAATGTTTGACGCCTTTCAATATTTTTACAGCAGTTTCGTTAGTAGGCTCACCTACCTGTAACCTTTGAAATCTTCTCATCAATGCTCTATCCTTTTCAAAATATTTTCTATATTCTTCCCAGGTAGTGGATGCAATTACTTTAATTGACCCTTTTAATAGTGCTGGCTTAATGACATTTGCCATGTCCATGGAGTTTCCTTGCCCTGTAGCACCAGCTCCAACCATCATGTGTGCCTCATCTATAAACAATATTGATTTTCCTTTTTGATCTAATGCATTTACTATAAGTTTAAGTCTTTCCTCAAAATCACCTCTGAATTTAGATCCTGCTATCAAACTATTAATATCTAAACTCCAGACTATGTGATCTTTAATATATTCAGGTACATCATCTTTATTTTTACAAATACGTCTTGCTAATCCTTCAACAACCGCAGTCTTACCAACTCCTGGATCACCTACTATTAACACATTATTTTTATTTCTTCTTGCAAGAATCTGCTTCAGTTGTTCTGTTTCTTCTTCCCTGCCTATCACAGGATCTATTTTTTTGTCAAAATACTTTTGATTTAAATTTTCACAATAACTTTTTAAGATTCTATCTGCCTGGTTAGGCCTTAGTTTTTGCTCTCCACCTTGCTGAGTCCCGCCCATAGCGGCCATACCCTCGTCTAATATTGTTTCTGTTGATACCAAATCCATTAAATCTTGTTTGTTAACATTGTGTTTTTTTAAAAAAAATGCCGCATAACTTTTTTTCTCAGAAAATATAGAAATTAGTATATCAATGGAACTGACATCTTGTCTGCCTTGGAACAATGCTTGTGTAAAAGCACGATTCATTAATCTTTCTAATGATGCAGTTTTTCTAGGAGTAATTGGTTCTTTGCCTTTTGTAACAATGTCTTTACATTTTGTATCTAAGTAATCTTCAACATCTTTTATCAAAGCACCCACAACAACTTTATACTCAGTAAGTGTTGTACCAATACTTTCGTCTTTAATAAGAGCCAATAGCACGTGTTCAATTGTAACGTACTCATGTCTTCTTTTTTCAGCTTCTACTACTGCGTTTTCGAATATGTTTTCTAGTCCTTCGTTTGCTTCTAACATCTCCACTCCAATCTATTACTCCATTTGATATTTTCATATATGTTGCTATGTCTCTTTTGTCCCATTCTAATTCCTGTTGTATTGCCGCTATCAATCGATCTACATCTTCTCTTTTCACCTTTTGCTTGTATGTACCATCCAGTATTTTCCATACCTTACCTTTTCTTTTTATTTTTTTCTTGCCATGTCCCATCGTAATTTAGACACTCTCTGATTAAATGTAATACCTTCAAGGTGATCAAGTTCATGCTGGAAACACTTGGATTCCATTCCTTTGAGCTCTGCAAATCTTGTTTTTCCTTGTGTTGTTTCATATTGCACTTCTATTTTTTTTGGTCTTTCTACTTTTACAAAGATATCTTTAAAACTCAAACATCCTTCTAAGTCAATAACTTTTTCTGCACTTTGTTTTTTTATTGACGGGTTCCATATTATAGCAGGTTTTTGAAATGTGTCAAACGAGTCATGACCTATTGCAAAGAACCTTTTGGTAATGCCAATTTGATTTGCCGCAAGCCCTAAGCCATTCTGCATTTTCATCAACATAATTAGGTCTCGTTCAAAAAGTTCAATGTTATCATATCCGTCAATAGTGTCCTCTTCTGTCCATGCCGTGCTTGTTTGTAGCAATGCTTCATGTGGATATTGAAATAATTGTATCATAGATCTTTTATTTTTTTCAAATCATCCTTTGTTAATTGTGGAATAAGTACCATAACTTTCACATATAAGTTTCCTCTAATATTTAATGTTTTGTGTATAGGCATACCTTGCCCTTTGCAATTTATGAGAGTACCTGGTTGTGTGCCAGACGGAATTTTGACCTTTATTACAGAGTCTAGTAATGTTTTTAATTCAACCTCACATCCACGTATAGCATCAAAACAAGAAATAGTTTTAGTAGTGTGTAAGTCGTTGCCCTTTCTAGTGTAACCATCGGAATCTAAAACTGTCATTTGCACCATCAAATCACCTCTTGGGACATTAGATATTGAATCATCCCCCATGCCTTTAAATTTAAAAGTAATTCCGTGCTGTACGCCAGCTGGAATTTTTACTGTGGCAAATTCTTCTTTGCCAGAGGGCAACTTATAATTAATAGTTTTTTCGTTATTGTTCATAGCTTCTTTAATTGATATTGCCATTCTCACATTAATTGATTTATTACGTTGCGGACTTCTACGGAATGTTCGTGTTCTTACACCAGGGCCGCCAAATTCAAATCCACTGAAAAAGTTTTCAAAAATATCTTCTCCAAAAAAGTCGCCAGACCGATATGTAAAATGGCCTCCTTGTCCTGCTTGCCCGTACTTCCTTATGGTATCGTATTCTTGCCTTTTCCTGGTATCTTTTAGTGTGTCGTAGGCCTCATTAGCCTCTTTAAACTTTGCTTCATCTCCGCCTCTGTCTGGATGTTCCTTTTTTGCAATTTCTTTAAAAGCACGTTTAATTTGCAGATTGGAGGCGTCTTCAGACACACCGAGTATGTCGTAATAATTTTTCATTTATATTATTTTATAACAGATTGACAGATTGTCAACGTTTGGTATTATTTTTTGGTAGACTTTATTTCTGTTTTCTTACCGTTGACATAAAGTCCAAACCAAGCCGCACCAGCACCAACAACTACAGATACAAATCCTGCTTGTGCATTGTTTGGATTTTCAAGTGCCATGAACCATTGCATTGTGTTGTAAAATACTAATCCATATAGCACCATCATTATTCTTGGAACTGTACGCCAGTTAGATAAAAACTGTGGTAATTCTTCTTTTAGAAACCACCATATCCATTTGATTGTGGATACTGCTTCGTCTTTTGCTACTTCAATAGCAGTTTCTTTTTC
>CENP01182577.1_pt1 | contig 11167 bp, 8 predicted proteins | sample 361281 | NCBI WGS metagenome assembly CENP01 (sample SAMEA2591122, study PRJEB7988) | marine metagenome | biome: marine biome (ENVO:00000447); feature: deep chlorophyll maximum layer (ENVO:xxxxxxxx); material: saline water (ENVO:00002010), including plankton (ENVO:xxxxxxxx) | depth 70 m
ATTTCTGAAAAGGAAATGCCAGGCTTGATGGAATTAAGAAAAAAATACTTTAAATCAAAACCTCTGAAAGGTTTTAGACTCACCGGTTCATTGCATATGACAATTGAAACAGCAATTCTAATAGAAACTTTAAAAGATTTAGGTGCTGACGTACGCTGGGCAAGTTGTAATATTTTTTCAACTCAAGATGAGGCTGCTGCTGCAATTGCTAAGACCAAAACACCAGTATTTGCTTGGAAAGGTGAAACGCTTGAAGAATATTGGGACTGCACATTACAAGCATTAACATTCAAAAATAACTTGGGTCCAAATCTTATCGTTGATGATGGTGGAGATGCTACATTATTAATTCATAAAGGATATGAATTAGAGAACTATTTTAATGAACACAAAAAACTTCCAACAATTGCTACAAAGATTGAAGAAGAAATAGTTATTGAGAAACTTTTAAGAAAAGTACATCAAAAGAATCCAAATCATTGGCATGATATTGTTCCTGAAATTATAGGTGTTTCCGAAGAAACAACAACAGGTGTTGCTCGTTTACAACAGATGGTAGAAGATGCTACTTTACTATTTGCAGCATTTAATGTGAATGATGCTGCAACTAAATCAAAATTTGATAATCTTTATGGTTGCAGAGAATCTTTAGCTGACGGAATAAAGCGCTCAACAGAAATTATGCTTGCTGGTAAAACTGTTGTTGTATGTGGGTACGGAGATGTAGGTAAAGGTTCAGCGCAATCAATGAAGTCATATGGCTGCAAAGTAATTGTTACTGAAATTGACCCAATATGTGCATTACAAGCAGCAATGGAGGGGTTTGAAGTTAGAAAATTAGAAGACGTATTAGATAGAGGAAATATTTTTGTAACGACAACAGGTAATAAAGATATTATCACTTTAAAACATATGAGAAAAATGAAAGATCAAGCGATAGTATGTAATATTGGACACTTCGATAATGAAATTCAAGTAGATGCTCTTAATAAATCAAATGCTAGAAGAGAACAGATAAAACCTCAACTTGATAGATATACCTTTAAAAATGGAAAACAAATATTTTTATTAGCGGAAGGAAGATTAGTAAACTTGGGCTGCGCAACTGGTCATGCAAGCTTTGTGATGTCAACTTCTTTCTCAAATCAAGTATTAGCTCAAGTTTTTCTGGCTAAAAATAAACCAGCGACTGGTATATATGATTTACCGCGAAAATTAGATGAAGAAGTTGCTAAAATTCACCTAAAACATCTTGATGCTGATTTGACTAAACTATCTAAAGAGCAAGCGGATTATATTGGAGTGAATATTAACGGACCGTTTAAAAAAGAAGATTATAGATATTAATTTTATTTTTCAGTAATAAAAATTTGGTTCCATAAATGAACTTGAAAAACTCTGAAAAGAAATCTTTCATATTTTTTCGATAATGCCTCTCCAGAAAGAATCCATTTTTTAATATTTTTCTTTTTAAAGATTGGCCAATAAAGTATAGGAGAATTAGACAATTGATTAATCATGATTTCTTTTGTTTCATGTCTGATATTTGATGAGAATCCTATTTTATCTCTATTTAAAATATCAAAAAATTTATCATAGTGCTTATTATTTCTAAGTACATATTTTTCGATACCATTATATACCTTTAGATATTCATCTGACTCAAATGCAAATTCAATCAACTTATGATCCATAAATGGAGATCTATTTTCTACAGAGTTTTTCATAGCAACTATATCACCATAGTATAATAGATTTTCTAGCCCATCAGTATGTTGACCAATGAGATGTCTATTCACTAAGTTAGGATTTAAATTTTTATCAGTTTCAAAATCTAAAATACTTTCTTCTTTCATAATTTTCACAGAAGATATTACTTTTTCATATCCATATATGGTCCTCATCAATTTTTTAAAAATCTCTGGTAAATTCTCTCTTATAAAGAGGATAAAAACAAGAAAGATACCATATACACCTCCATAATTATGATGTTTACCAACTTTTGTCATAGCTTTTAAATTAGAATAAGCTTGTTTAAAATGAAATTTTGATAATTGTTCAAAAATGATATGTATGAAGTACTGTTTATACCCTCCCAGAAGTTCATCTGCACCTTGACCATCTAAAATCACTTTTAATCCATCTTTTCTTGCCTCTTGATATAGATAATCAATTGAAATTATAGCCGGTGAAGAATGTCCTCTACCTAGATTTCTTACTACAGATTTTAAGCGAGCAATATAATTCTCACCATTATAATCTTGCTTTAAAAAAGATGTATGTAATTTTAATTCTTTAGATATAATTTTTGCAAAATTTGACTCATCGTACTCATCATCAGAAGAATAAGAGTAAGCAAGAATTTTTTTATCCTTTCCCACTTCCTCTCTGACAAGACTAGCTATAATTGTGCTATCAATTCCTCCGGAAATTAATAACCCTACATCGACATCTGCTCTCAACCTAATACTAACCGCATCTTTTAATAGCTCATTGAATTCTTTGACAAATTTGTTACTATTTCTTTTTTCTATTGATCTAGGATAAGACCAATATCGCTTTATTTTAACTTTATTATTTATTAAAGTAAAATTACACGCCTTGGGGAACTCTTCTACATTGGAAAAGAATGTTTTTCTATCATTTTTATCATAATTGCCTTCTCTTATAAATCTTCTGATTAAATCATAGTTTGGTTTTGTTTTTTGGATTTGATGAAATTGCTGCGGCTCGCTAAAAAAAAATAAACAGCCATTTTTTTCACCAGTAAATAAAGGCTTTTGGCCAAAACGATCTCTGCTAACAATCAATTTTTTATTTTCTTTATTATAGATTGCAAGAGACCACATACCGTTAAATTCCTTAAAAGCATCCTCGCCCCATTCTATATAAGCTTTAAGTATAACCTCTGTGTCAGAATTAGTTAAAAAGGTATATCCTTTTTTTATAAGGATATCTTTGATCTCTATATAATTGAAAACTTCTCCATTATATACAATTATATAATTATTAAATTCAAATGGTTGATTGCTATTATTTTCTAAACCAAGAATAGACAGTCTATTATGCCCCATAAAACATAAATCATCATTAAAAAATCCAATATTATCTGGTCCTCTATGATGTGTACATTCTGTGGCTTTTTTACAATTATCGTAGGGCAATACTCCTTTATCTGATTTTTTGATTGCTACAAATATACCGCACATAGAAATCTAATCACCTGTTGCTTGTATAAGTATATCTTTCATTAAATCATTGTCATCGACACTAACTGCATCAATTAAAGAATCAATCATACTATCTATGTTATGAATATTGCTATGAGAATCTTGTGATAAAAGTATTTGAGAATTAATTGTTTTTACTACATCTTCTTTGCTTAAAATTTCATGCAACTTCTCACCTTGCTTCAATCCAGTAAATTTTATACCTATATCACCGCTTGGATTAGATTCTGATTTAATTGTTTTTCCACTTAAATAAATCATTCTTTCAGCTATATCAATAATCTTTATTGGTTCACCCATCTCAAGAACAAATATTTCTCCACCTTTACCTATTACAGATGCTTGTATTACTAGCTTAACAGCTTCTTCAATTGACATAAAGAATCTGGTAACATTTTTATCTGTGACTGTTAAATCCTGATTCTTGCTAATTTGCTCTTTAAAAATTTGTATAACAGAACCAGATGAATTAAAAACATTTCCAAACCTAACTGCTACATAATTATTGTTATTATCTTTCTTTTGAAAGTATTGAACTATTAATTCGCAGAATTTTTTTGTTCTTCCCATTATAGTAGATGGGTTAACAGCTTTATCGGTACTAATTAATACAAAATTTTTAATTCCATTACCATAACACTGATTCATTAAATAGTATGTACCTAGAATATTATTGTTAATGGCTGATTTCATCTCATTTTCAAGAATATTTACATGTTTATATGCAGCAGCATGATAAATTGTATCAATTTTAAAGTCTTTGAATACACTTCTTGTCAAATTTTTGTCTGCAAGATTGATGAGCTTTGTTACAATTTTTACGTTAACGTTCATAGACTCTAGTGATGAATGGATATTAAATAAAGCAACCTCAGAATGATCCAGTATAATTAATAACTTTGGTTTGTTAATAATAATTTGTTTTGCTAAAACACTTCCTATAGATCCTCCTGCCCCAGTGATTAAAACAGTTTTATCTTTAATAATTTGATTGTCTTTGTCATTTAATTTGATCTCATTATCAACCTTACGAACTATAAAGTCTTCAAGAGACAAATTTTGCAAATTATTAAAAGAATCATTCCTAGCAACGATATCTTTAAGATTAGGTATTTTAAATACTTGAATTGGAAAGGAAGTGATTATATCAAATAAATTGCTATCAAGATCTTTAATATCAAAATCGCTAGCAATAAATAATTTAGAAACTTTATTTTTTAATGCTAATCTTTTAGCGTCTTTGATTGGTAATATTTCAATACCATCTACAAAACCACCTTTGCTGTTGCTCGTGCTAGAAATTATACCTACTAATTTATATTTTACAGAGTTTGCTGCTAAATTGACTGCTTCTCCTATATCTTGATAATCTGTATATAATATAATTTTTTCCTTTTCTTCAGTATTTTCATAGAGAAGAAATCTTGCTAGTAGTCTTGAAAAAATAATTAAGAAAAAAGATAAAAAACTGCTATTAAATATTATCTGACTAAGAAGATGATTATTAAAAAAAAAATTTGCTAAAAGATAGTATGATAAAAATGAAATGCCGATTAAGATGATAATCTTAGAAATATATCTAATGCCAATATTTTGTATGACATTATCATAAATTTTATTATAAAAAAATAAAATCCCTGATATAAGTAAAAATAGAGTGTAATAAATATCAAATTTAAAAATTTCACCTAATGACTGACTCATAATTAGAAATGCCATCGTAACAAGAATAGCATCGTTAATAATTACTAAAATCTTTTTTATTGATCTGTTTTGAGATACTAAATAATCAGTTATTTTTTTTAGCTTCATTAGTTAGTCTATATCTTTAACAGCGATAACTTTGTAAATAGTTTTCATAATGATAATAAAATTTAATTTAAATGATTTATTCTTAAGATAATAATAATCAAATTCTATTTTCTCTTTTTCAGATATGTTATCCCTACCATTTACTTGAGCCCATCCAGTAATTCCAGGTTTTAGCACTGAAATACCCAGTCTGTTTCTTTCGCTAATTAGCTCAGTTTGATTATAAAGCGCGGGCCGCGGGCCAATAAAATTAATATCTCCATTGATTATATTTATTAATTGAGGAAGCTCATCAATGCTAAGTTTCCTAAGAATTTTTCCTCCAAAATAAAATGGATTAAGAGTTAATTTATCTGTTGCTACATCTGGAGTGTTTTTTTTCATGGTTCTTAATTTATATATATTAAAAAAAGAATTGTTTTGACCAGATCGTCTCTGAATATAGAGAACTGGCAATCCATCAATTATCAATATATATATGCATGCAAAAAAGATTAGAGGTAAAAGGACATACAATAGCATTATAGCAATTAGTCTATTAGTCATGCTCAAATATAATCAAATATATCTTTTAATATTTATCTCATTTTATAGTACTATTTTATTTTTCAAAAAAAAATTTTATTTCACAAATTTGTAAATTATTTTTAACCATGAAAATTCTTTTGATATCCGAAAATTTTTATCCAGAAAGCAATGCACCAGGTAAAAGACTTTTTGAACATGCAAAAGAATGGATAAGGCTAGGAAATGAAGTTACTGTGCTCACTGGAGTGCCAAATGCACCTAAGGGTAAGGTATTTGAAGGTTATAAAAATAGAATTTATCAATCTGAAAAAATTGATGGTATAAAAATAGTTAGAATTTGGACATTTATAGCAAAAAATGAGAGGTTCTTATTAAGAACTCTTGATTTTATAAGCTTTATGATTACTTCTTTTTTCTTTGGATTGTTTATAAAAAAACATGACAAAATTATTGTTTCTTCTCCTCAATTTTTGCCAGTTATTTCTGGATTCATTATTGCTAAGATAAAGAATATACCCTTTATACTAGAAATAAGGGATTTATGGCCGGAATCTATCGTTGCTCTTGGCGCAATAAATAAAAATAATTATATCATAAAAATTTTATATGCAATAGCTAAGTACATTTATCGAAAATCAGAATTAATTGTAGTAGTAACAAAAACATTTAAAGAGTATTTAGTGGATATGGGTATTAAAGAAGATAAGATTATCGTTATAGAAAATGGATTTAATTTTGATAGTACACTTAAACCAAATAAAAGTATTCAGGCTATTAAAGAAAAGTATAATATTACCAATAAAAATTTTACTGTAAGCTATATTGGAACTATTGGTATGTCTCATGGTATAGAGATTGTTCTCGAAGCAGCACAATTAATTAAAGATGTTAATTTTTTAATTATAGGGGAAGGTGCGCAGAAAAAATCTTTACAAAAAATTGTTAAGGTTAAAAAAATTACTAATATTCTTTTTATTGATAACATAGATTGGCAAGAAATTGTAAATATTAACCAAATTATATCCGTTAACCTGATTCATTTAAGAAATTTAGAGCTATTTAAAACTGTAATACCTTCAAAAATATTTGAATCTATGGCTCTAAGAAAGCCAATTTTAGCTGGTTTAATTGGTGAAAGCTTAGATATTATAATACAATCTAGATCTGGGTTAGAAGTAGTACCAGAAAATCCGGATTCTCTGGTGGAGAAAATTTTACAGATGAAAAATAATCAAAATTTATGTGACGAATTAGCAAGTAACGGTTTTAAGTTAGTGCAGGAAAGATATAATAGAAAAATTTTAGCAGGAAAAATGATTGATAGAATAAGTAGTTTATGAAATTAATTCTTCTCAGACATGGCCAGAGTCAGTGGAATCTTGAAAATAGATTTACGGGATGGAAAGATGTATCGCTTACTAAGGAAGGAATTGCAGAAGCTATTTTTTCTGGAGAACAGATATCTAAAATGGGTATCCAAATAGAAAGTGTGTGTACCTCTTTATTAAATCGAGCTACTGAAACGACAGATATTGTTACAGATATTATCAATTTTTCTAAAGATTCCATAAAATATAATTGGCGTTTAAATGAGAGGCATTATGGGGCACTACAAGGATTGAATAAATCTGAAACAGCTACCAAATATGGCGACGATCAGGTGCATATATGGCGAAGAAGTTATGATATTCCACCACCATTGTTGGATATGGATGATGAGCGTCACCCAAAACTTAATGACAAGTTTAAAAATATTTTAGGCGAACTTCCTGTTGGAGAAAGTTTAAAAAATGTAATTGATAGATTAAAGCCATTCTGGAGTGAATATGTCAATCATATAACTCAAAACAAAGGAAATCACCTTATTGTAGCCCATAGCAATTCTTTAAGAGCCATTGTTAAGATTTTAGATCAATTATCAGATGAAGAGATTATATCGGTAAATATTCCTACTGGTGTCCCATTAGTGTATACATTAGATCAAAGTTTGAATGTGTTAAAAAAAGAATACTTAATTGATGACGATAAGTTAAAGGAAAAACAAGAAATAGTTGCAAATCAAGGAAAAGCAAAATGAATTTAGATTTTTCAGATATTAAAGTATTAGTGATAGGAGATTTCATGATAGATCATTATATCATAGGTAAATCTAATAGAATATCTCCAGAAGCTCCTGTCCCTGTCGTTTTACCCGAAAAAGAATATTCCATTCCAGGAGGTGCGGGAAATGTAGCTATGAATTTAAAATCAATGGGAGCCAATGTAGTATGCTTAGGGGTTGTAGGAGATGATATTTGGGGTGAAAAACTACTTTCTCTATTAAAAAGTAATGGTGTAAATATAGATGGTATGGATATTATTAAAGATCACCCTACTACATTGAAACAAAGAATATATTCTGATGGAAAACAAGTTGCTAGACTTGATACAGAAAAAATAATAGACTGGAAACTCAATTTTATGTTGAAAAATATTGGAAATTATGATACTTGCATATTGTCAGATTACAATAAAGGGGTAATAAAGAATGCAAATATTGATACAAATATATTTCTTGGCCCTGATATTTTGATAGTAGATCCTAAAAAAGATGATTTTTCTTTATATAGTAATGCAAATATTATTACTCCTAATATGAATGAATTACAAAAAGCTACTGGTATTAATATTAAAGATGATCAATCAATTGTAGCTGCCTGTACTGAGCTCATTAGAAAAAATAATTTTGATTATATAGTTGCAAAAAAAGGTGATAAAGGAATGACTATTGTAGGTAAAAACAATTTTGTAAAACATATTACAGCTCACTATGTTGATAATCCGGATGTTACGGGCGCAGGTGATACTGTAATTTCTGCTTTATCCATAGCATATGCTAAAACTCAAGATATAGAGCTTTCTGCACGCTTTGCAAATAATGCAGCTGCAACAGCTGTAAGTAAATCTGGCACTGCAACTGTTACTATTGATGAGATTAATAATTATATTGAGTTAAATGAATGAATTAATAAACAACTCTATAAAAGACCATTCTGAAGTTTTAGAACATATTAACAAAGATATGATTAATTCAGCATCTGATATAATGATAGATGCTATTGGTAATGGTAAAACAATATTTTGGTGTGGTAATGGTGGAAGTGCATCTCAAGCTAATCATCTTTCTGCGGAGCTTGTAGGAGGAATGTATCAAAAAAAAATTAAACCATTTAAATCTATATGCCTGAATGTTGATACAGCATTTATTACAGCTTGGTCTAATGACGATTCCTTTAATAATATATTTACTCGACAATTAGAAGCGTTAGGTGAATCTGGAGACATACTGATCGGATTATCAACTAGCGGAAATTCTTCTAATATTGTGGAAGCTGCAAAATTTGCTAGCTCAAATAAAATGAAAGTAATCTCTATGACAGGAAATGATGGTGGTAAATTAAGCAATCATTCTGATATTAATATAAATATTCCTATTAATAGCACACAGCGTATTCAAGAAATGCATATCTTGATTGGACATATCCTTTGCGATATTATTGAGTCTTCGTCATCATAGCTGATAAGAAATTTTTATACCCAAATTATTGCTTTCACCTTCTTCCCCTCTAACAATAAGCCCAATTAAAAATCGATTAGTAATTTTGCTGATAGAAGCTTCATACTTAAAAGGATCAGATATATCAATTCTTCGAGAAGCTAGTAATTTATAATCATATTGATTGAAATCATTTTTCATAATACCTAAATGCAATACTTTAGATGGATTATTATCTAGATGATTGATAAAAGGATTACCAAGAGTGAATCCTTTATAACTCCAACCGCTTGTATATTCAGAGTGATTATAATACCATTCATTCACATAAGGAGGGTCTCTATCTTGATTTTTTGTGTTTAAATATTCAAATAAAATATTGGTATTTTTGATATAATTAGAGAGCTCTATTCCCCACAACCCATCCAATCGATTCCAGAATCTAAGTCCACTAGTATCTTCAAAAAAATGTTGATAATATAATTTTAATTCTTTGTTATTGATTTTTCTTTTATAATAAAAGTCCCAAATGCCTAAATGATTACCAAGTGCATTAGCATGTGACTGACCTTCTAAAAGAGGGCCATCTTCACTAATAAAAATTTTTAAAAAGTCTTTAAAAGAATCTGGAAAATCTCCAGAATGTTCCGTAGCTCCTCCCCACATTGCTTCATGAACAATGCCAATACCAAATTCATAATCATTCTTGACAGAATTTAAATATAAAAATTTCTCATGCAGCATTGGAGCTTTGGTGTAAATCTCACTTTTTTTAAAAAATCCATGGGCTATTCCAAAAGTAAAATCGAAATCTTTATAATCATATATGCTTAAAATACCAATTTTAGGCATTGGTTCAGCATTATTGCTAATCAACATTGATCCAGAACTAAGGCTATCATTTAGATATAGGCTAAAATCTCTATAGTATCTTCCTGCTTTTAGATATGTATTATTAAATAATTGAGATTTAATAAATGATTCGCTGATATAAAACCTATCTTTTGAAGCAGAAAATGAAAAATAATAATTAGTCTTATTTTTTTTATATTTACCATTATATCTAAAATTTATCTTTGAAGATTCCTGTCCATAATTATTATACTGCGACCACCATTGGTTAGAAAAATTAGGATTTAACTCTAGATTAGAGTTGCTTTCAAAATCTTGAGAGTAAAGAGCTGTAAATAGTATTGCTAATAATAGTATGTAATAATTTTTAATATTACTTTTTTTCAATCGGCTTGACATAAAATTTCCAATCCATTATTTCGATAGTTGAGTGTTTTTTTATATCAAATGACTGAAATTCTTCATTAGGTAAAACTCTTTTTTCGATACCGTTAACTAATAAATCTATTGGCATAATAAAACTATCATTAACATTATTCCATCTATAATGAAAACTATTATCTGTTTGATAGTATTCTAGCTCAGGTTGATTGGGAGTATAAAAATATTGATCTGAAAAATATGAATAATCAGTACCAGTTTTTTCTTTCACTTTATTAAAGAAGTCTTCTGTGCTAACATGGCTTTTTGCATTTTCCACCATAAATTCTTTTAGTATTTCAAACCAAACAGGGTCATCATTTATAGCGCTCCTCAAAGTATGCATTACCCAAGCACCTTTCATATATGTATCACCATTTAAAGCCCAATAATTTTCATCTTCTGGGCCTACAATAGGAATTTGATTTCGAATCCTTGATTTAATACTTTTTAAGTAATCGATACTTACTGGATAGTTATTAAATTTATCCTCAAAGTATAATGCTTCAGAATAGACTTGTAATCCTTCATGAATCCAAATATGTGTTGGATCAACTGCAGTAACACTATTACCAAACCATTCATGACCAGTTTCATGGATGATAAGTGGATCAATGACGCCATACATAGACCAACTACTACTTCTAACACCATTATATATACTAAATTCATTCCCATAGGTTACAGCTGACTGATGCTCCATACCTAAATATGGGACTTCAATTAGTTTATATCCATCATCCCACCATTGATAGTCTCCAAAATATTTTTCATAGAAACGAATAACTTC
>CENP01054885.1_pt1 | contig 11157 bp, 9 predicted proteins | sample 361281 | NCBI WGS metagenome assembly CENP01 (sample SAMEA2591122, study PRJEB7988) | marine metagenome | biome: marine biome (ENVO:00000447); feature: deep chlorophyll maximum layer (ENVO:xxxxxxxx); material: saline water (ENVO:00002010), including plankton (ENVO:xxxxxxxx) | depth 70 m
AATAAACAAAATTCAGAGTATCATGAGGGTAGGCTTGAAAGAAAAGAAAACCATTTACTAACAAATATTAAATACGAAATTGAAAAATCAAAAAGTGGTTCTTTATTGTCATTGAATAATTCTGTAGTCCAAGAAATAGCAGACATTCATAATTTAGAATTTGAATTATATACTTTAGACGGTATTTTGATTAAAAGCTCTACAGCTGTAACTGGTATTAGAGGAAAAACAATTTTAGATTCATTAATTACTGATTATTTCCAAAATGAACTTCCTTCTCGTTATGTTGAAAATGATAAAAACTCCAGTTATTTTAAGTCATCTTATAATTTAGTTTCGGATTTTAAGGGTACTCCTTTAGGAATTATATACATACCTTATTTTGCTGATGACTCTTCAAGTAAAATGGAGCTTAGTGGATTTTTAATTAGACTAGGATTTGTTCATGGAAACATGATTCTTATTGCTTTTGTGATAGCATATTTTATTTCAAATTTTGTTACGAAATCATTAGACTCGATTGGGGAAACAATTAAAAAGACAAATCTCCAAAATCAAAATGTAAAAATCGATATTGATAATACTCCGACAGAAGTTGTTGCACTTATAGAATCTTACAATACTATGATAGATGAGCTTAAAAGTAGCGCAATAAAACTTGCTAAAAGTGAAAGGGAAACTGCATGGAGGGAAATGGCTAAACAGGTTGCACATGAAATTAAAAACCCACTTACGCCAATGAGATTAAGCATACAAACTTTTGAAAGGGGATATAGCAAAGGAGAAGAATTTACAAAACAAAGAATAAAAGAATTCAGCGATTCATTAATACAGCAAATTGACACAATGAGTTCCATAGCCACAGCGTTTTCAGATTTTGCTGAAATGCCTGAGCCAAAAAAAGAAAAATTAAATGTAGTAGAAGTTGTTGAACTAGCTGTTGATATTTTTAATAGAGACCAAATCGAGTTTGAAAGCTCCTCCAAAACGATAGAAGCAAATTTTGATAGAACACAGCTAATTAGAGTAATAACGAACTTATTAAAAAATGCATTTCAAGCAATTCCTGAAAATAGAACACCTGAAATTAATGTGAAAATTTTTGAAGATTCATCTGACGTAAAGATTTCAATTTCAGATAATGGATATGGAATATCAAAATCAGATACTGAAAAAATATTTGAACCAAGTTTTACAACTAAATCTAGTGGTATGGGCTTAGGCTTATCAATGATAAAAAGTATTATTACAGCTTATAATGGAACAATTAAATTTTCTTCAAAAAGCAATGTGGGTACCACATTCAATATAACATTCCCAAAAAAATAACGAATATGTCCTACAATAATTTAATCTACACTATCAAAGACAGAGTTAACACCATTTCAATTAACAGACCAAAAAAATTAAATGCTTTAAATATTGAAACATTTTCTGAAATAGATCATGCTGTTAAGTCATCGGTATTAAACCCTGAAGTTAGATTAATTGTTATTACTGGAGTTGGAGACAAAGCATTTGTAGCAGGTGCTGATATCAAAGAGTTTGTAAAATTTACAATGGAAGAAGGGTTTCAGCTTTCTGAGTCTGGACATAAAATTCTAAGCGAAACTATTGAAAATTGTCCAAAACCGATTATTGCCGCAATTAACGGTTATGCATTAGGAGGCGGATTAGAGATAGCAATGGCATGTCATCTAAGAGTTGCTAGTGAGAATTCTAAAATGGGGTTACCCGAAGTTTCACTCGGGTTAATACCTGGGTATGGTGGTACTCAAAGACTTCCCCAACTTATAGGAAAAGGAAGAGCTTTAGACATGATTATGACTGGAAAAATGATCAATGCTGACCAAGCTTTAGATTATGGATTAATAAATTACAAAAGTTCATCAGATCAATTAATGACTTTCATAGATGAGCTAGCTAAGAAAATATTATCAAACTCTTCAAACGCAATCAAGCATTCAATCAAAAGTATAAATGCATATAATAAGTCAGGAGTTGATGGTTTTAAAGTTGAAATGAACGAGTTTGGTAAATGCTTTCAAACCAATGATTTTGTCAAAGGAACTACAGCATTTTTAAATAAAACCAAACCAGACTTTAACTAAAAATTATATTTTTTTTAACAGCAAACCAATTGAATAACAAGATCTTCGCTTTACAATCGTATGATTTGAACAGAATACTCATACTACTTTTATTTTTTTCTTCATTCCTAATGCATTCGCAACAAGATCAGTGGATCGAAATAAACCTAAATGCATTTGTATTAGACTATGATACAAAAGAATCAATTCCTTTTGCAGAGGCAAAGATCAAATATAAAAATATTGGAACTTTAACGGAAAGTGACGGAAAATTCTCACTAAATTATTTTGAGCGTAATGTGGATGACAACGACGTTTTTCAGTTAACCGCAAATGGTTATGATACCATTTCAACATCTGTTGCCAGATTATATAAATTTCTGAATAACACTAATAAGTTTTATTTAAATAAAACTAAATCAAATAATCAGTGGTTTGAGCAGGATTCTGATAACGCTAATTTTATTTTTGGAAAAATATTTAGCGTTAAAGGCCCAATTCAAGGAGCTTCAGTAAAAGTTAAAAACTCCTTAATTGAGGCAAAATCTGACTTTGAAGGATTTTTTAAAATTAAGGCAGATATTGACGATATTCTTTTGGTTAATTATTTAGGAATGATTGAAAAGCAGTTATTGATTGAAGACCTATACGACAAATATATTTTGTTGAAAACTGATGCTCAAATTTTAGATCAGGTTACAATAACAAGTTCAAGTGATCTCAACGACGAGGTAGACACGGGCTATGGGAAGAAAAAAAAGAAGTCTATTGGCTTTTCAACATCTACGATTACATCTGCAGAAATTTCATCCTCGGCCCTAACAATTGTTGATGCAATTCGTGGAAAATTCACTAATGTACAGGTTGCATATGACCAAAATGGAGCAGCAACTGGTAACAAGCAAAAAGTATATGTAAGAGGTGGATCTCTTTCGATTAACAATTCTGCAGCTGCAATTTTTGATGTCGAAGGATTTATCTATTCTGATGTGCCTGATTTTATTGACCCTCAGCAAATTGAAAGTATTACTTTATTACGATCATTAAGTGCTACAAATAAATACGGAAGTCAGGGAAGAGGAGGTGTTTTTTTAGTTAAAATGAAATCGCTTGCCAGAAAATCTCAAAGACTTTTAAATTCATTAAAAATAAAAGGAAACGATTATAATGAGCAACTATATAATATTGATTTAGATTCAATCATTCCTTATTATATTAAGGATTTTGAAAATGCTAATTCCATTATTGAAGCAAAAAATCAATTTTTTAAATATCAAAAAGAAGTCTATGAGCTTTCGATACCTTTTTATATTGAATCATACAATTATTTCAAAAATCTAGACAATAACTTTGCTGTTTCAATTTTAAAAATAGCTTCTGAAAAAGCAAAAGACAATCCAAAAGCTTTAAAAACTATTGCTTATAAATTTGAAGAAAGCGGAGATTATGAAAAAGCTAAGATTATATACAAAAGACTATTAAAAATAAGACCCGGTGATGAGCAAACATACAGAGATTTAGCATTGATATATAAAGAGAATGAAGAATATGAACTAGCCGCAAGTCTGTATAATAAAATTCTAAAAAATAAAATTTCAAATGTTAATGTATTAGGTCTACAGGAAACAATTGTAAACGAAGCCTCTCATATGTACTGGACCAAGGCTGATAAACTTATATTAACTGACTTTCCACTTAAAACTTTAAAGACATTTATTCCTAAAAATGATTGGAAGAATTTTGGATATGATTTTAGAATAGTTTTCGATTGGAATGATCCAGCTGTTGAATTTAACATTCAGTTTGTCGATCCAAAGAAGAAATACTATAATTGGTCACATACAATAATTGACGACAAGGAGGTTCTTGAAGATGAATTGAATTACGGATATAATACCGAAGAATTTATTATTGAAAAATCTAATAAAGGGGAGTGGATAGTCAATATCGAGAACTATTCCATAGAGGATAATTCCAACCCCACATATATTAAATATACCGTTTATAAAAATTATGGAAGACCTAATGAAATCAGAAAAGTAGAGCTACTAGATTTAAGTAAATTAAAGCAAAAAGTAACACTAGACGTATTAAAATATTACAACTAGCAATATTCGTTAAAAGCCCCTTTTAGATTTTCAGAAATCATTTCAGCAGACCTGCCTTCGATATGATGTCTTTCCAACATGTGAACCAATTCACCATCTTTAAATAATGCAATAGCTGGTGAGCTAGGAGGAAAGGGAGCTAAAAAATCTCTAACTTTTTCAACAGCTTCTCTATCAACACCCGCAAATACCGTAGTTAAGTGGCTAGGTTTTTTCTCATTTAATAAACTTGTTAAAGCCCCAGGTCTTGCGTTTGCTGCTGCACATCCACAAACAGAATTGACAACAACTAATGTCGTACCGCTATTTTTCATCATACTTTCTACATCATCAACAGTCCTTAATTCGCTAAAGCCTTGGTCGGTTAATTGTTTTCTCATTGGAAATACTAGTTCTTCTGGATACATAATTAGAATCAATTTAAATTATTGCAAATATAAAATGATTTAACTTATATTAACAATTGATTTACTATTTTCGTCAAAACTTATCGATGGAAACTGTTGCAACTCAATTAGAAAATTTTTTTATTAATCTGGAGAATCCAGTTTTACAGGCTTTTGTTGCAGGATTATTCACATGGATTTTAACCGCTCTTGGCGCGTCACTTGTTTTTTTCTTTAAATCTGCTAATAGAAAAGTTTTAGATGCAGCTTTGGGTTTTACCGGGGGTGTAATGATTGCAGCTAGTTTTTGGTCTTTATTATCACCAGCGATTGCTGCAGTTGAAAAGCAACATGAACTTGGACTAACATCACTACCTTCTTTTTTACCACCTGCAATTGGATTTTTTCTTGGTGCATTTTTCCTGTATTTCTTAGATAAAAAAATCCCTCATTTACATTTATTTAAAAAAATAGAAGAAGCAGAAGGTCCAAAATCTGATTTAAAGAAAACAGAGTTATTGGTTCTGGCAATTGCGATTCATAATATTCCTGAAGGTTTAGCTGTTGGTGTTGCTTTTGGCGCTATAGCGTCTGGAATGGATATTGGATTTACTCTTGGCGGGGCAATTGCTCTAGCTATAGGAATGGGATTGCAAAATGCTCCTGAAGGATTTGCAGTTTCCATGCCTATGAGAAGAGCGGGATTCAGCAGGTTCAAAGCTTGGCAATGGGGACAGCTTTCAGCAATTGTAGAACCAATATTTTCGGTTATAGGAGCTGCAATAGTAATTTCTGTCTACCCTGTACTTCCTTATGCCCTTGCTTTTGCTGCGGGTGCTATGATTTTCATTGTAGTTGAAGAGGTAATACCTGAAAGCCAAAGTGGTGGAAACGCTGATATTGCAACAATGGGATTGATCGCAGGATTCATTGTAATGATGTGCTTAGATGTTGCTCTAGGATAATTTTTTATCTTCTTGAACTCTTTGCAATTTCTTCGAAGTCAACATTACCGTATTTAAAATACTGATTCTTCATTAACTCATTTCCGTAATTATCCAACCAGTCTTTATGCAAAGACAAGTCAATGTGAGTAGGAGGTAAAATATTGAATTCAACGAAATACAAATCGTCTGCATTACCTGGCAACGATATGTTTCTTGCATAATGATAATTATCTACAAGGTTTATGTGAGGTAATAAATCAATAAAAGTACTCATTCCTGAATTTTGATTAGTGACTTTTGCAGTTATGTGAAGGTAAGCTACAAATCCACCGGGAGGTGTCCCCTCAGGAATATTATTAGTGTCCCAATTCACCCTAGCTTCAATATGAATATTAGTTTGATTTTCTTTTAAATGCATTCCTTCAGGCATTACGTGATCCTTGACCGCCCCTTCAAAAATGAATACTATTCCAGGAGATACAGTTTCTTTTCCAATTATTAATTCTTGAGAAAAGGAAAAATTTAAATTTAAAATCAATAAAAAGTATAGAATTTTTTTCATTTAATTATATTTTATTGGCAGCTGATCAAATCCCATATTAAACAATGTAAATCCAAAAACATCAGCATATTGTTCTATTGTTTTTGATACTGGAGTACCTGCTCCGTGTCCAGCATTAGTTTCAATTCTTATTAAAAGAGGATTTTTTTTAAGCCCCTTTGCTTGAAGCTCAGCAGCAAACTTAAACGAATGTGCAGGTACAACTCTGTCATCATGATCTCCAGTTGTTACTAAAGTTGCAGGATAAATAGTATTTTCTTTAACATTGTGAACAGGGGAGTATGCTTTTAGATATTCAAACATTTCAACAGATTGATCAGATGTACCATAATCATATGCCCACCCTGCACCAGAAGTAAATTTATGATATCTTAGCATGTCTAAAACTCCAACAGCAGGGAGTGCAACTTTCATTAACTCAGGTCTTTGCGTCATTACGGCTCCCACTAATAGTCCCCCGTTGGAACCCCCTCTTAAAGCTAAAAACTCAGTTGAAGTATAGTTGTTATTGATAAGGTATTCAGCAGCAGCTATGAAATCATCAAATACATTTTGTTTTTTTGTTTGTATTCCGGCATTATGCCATTCTCTTCCATACTCTCCACCACCTCGAATATTAGGAACAGCGTATATTCCTCCTTGTTCTAGCCACACTGAATTGGTTACCCTAAATCCAGGGGTTTGACTTATATTAAAACCTCCGTAACCATATAAAATAGTAGGATTTTTTCCATTAAGCTCTGTTCCTTTTTGGTAGGTAATAATCATAGGTATTTTTGTTCCATCTTTTGACTTATAAAAAACCTGTTTTGATTCATAATTTGAAGAGTTAAAATCAATTTCAGGACTCCAATAATGAGAATAATCTCCAGAGTTAACATCGAATTTAAATCTACTCATTGGAGTATAATAGTTCGAAAAGCTAAAATATAACTCGGTTTGATCTTTTTCTCCGCTAAATCCACCAGCGCTACCAATTCCTGGCAAATTAACTTCTCTGACTAGTTTTCCATTATAGTTATATTGGTATACTTTTGAAATTGCATCAATCATGTATTCAGTAAAAATATAACCACCACAAGTGGACGGTGTTAATACAAATTCTTTTTCAGGAATTAAATCAACCCAATTATTTTGAGAAGGATTGTTAAAGGTTGTTTTTACAATTCTTTTATTTGGAGCATTATGGTCTGTTACTATTATTAAATCAGAACCATAGTTATCAAGCACATAATTATTTGAATCGTAGTTGTCAACAATTGTTTTTAAAGTTGAATTATTTTTAAGATCCTTTATAAGTAACTTATTTCCAGTTGTTTTTATAGCTGCATCAACAACAAGAAATCTGTCATCATCCGTCACATAACCTCTTACATACCTGTTTTTTTCAGAGGGAACTGCTCCAAATATAACTTTATCAGATTTTTGTTTAGTACCTAATTTGTGATAATAAAGCATATGCTGATCAGTTTTACTAGATAATTTACTTCCTTCAGGAGCTTCGTAAGAGGAGTAGTAAAACCCATCATTAGCCTTCCAACTTATAGCAGAAAATTTAACGTTATTAATAGTGTCTCCAACAATTTCTTTTGTTTTTGTATTCATAACAACAACTTTTCTCCAGTCTGCACCCCCTTCGGAAATACTATAAGCAACGAGGCTTGCATTTTTTGAAAAACTCACCCCTGCTAATGATGTAGTTCCGTCGTTTGAAAATTTATTTGGATCAAGGAAAACTTCAGGTTCATAAGTATCTAAAGTTCTGTATAAGATGCTTTGATTTTGTAGTCCGCTATTTTTATAAAAATAAGTGTATTCTCCTTTTTTGAAAGGTGCAGAAATCTTCTCATAGTTGAGTAATTTTAGCAATCTATTTTTTAAATCTTCTCTGAAAGGAATTTGATTTAGGTAATCAAATGTTGTTTTATTTTGTTTTTTAACCCAATTCTCAGTCTCAGATGAAAGGTCATCTTCCAACCAACGATAGTTGTCTTTGATTTCAGTCCCAAAATAAACATCAACAACGGGTTTTTTACGAGTATCATGATAATTAATCGTATTATTTTCACATGTAGTCAATGTCAAAAATAGACAGATGATCCAATATTTCAATTTAACATTAATATTTTCCATTTTAATTTAATTTTTTAAGTATTTCTATGTCAGCCAATAGTCTAATAATTTCGTTTTTGTCAGTACCATCGTAAAATCCACGTATTTGTCTTTTTTTATCAATCAACATGAAATTTTCTGTGTGAATCATGTCAAAATTTCCAAATTCTGAATCTTCTACTGCAAGATAAGATTTTCTTGCTAGGTCATAAATTTGTCTTTTATCCCCTGTAACTAGATTCCACTTATTATCGTCAATGCTGTTTTCTAATGCATATTTTTTTAACTGTTGAACAGAATCAATTTCAGGTGTAACGGTATGAGAAAGTAAAAGTATTTCTTTATCATTTTTAAGCTGTTCTTGTATCTCAAGCATATTTTTTGTCATTATAGGGCAGATTGATTGGCAGGTAGTGAAAAAGAAATCTGCCACATATATTTTATTTTTATAATATTCCTGAGTAATAGTTTCTCCATTTTGATTTATTAACTCAAAATCTGAAATTTTATGATACTTTGATATATATGAAATCGAAGAGTCAACTAATTTTTCATTCACCTCGTATGGCTGGTATATAGGGAGTGTTTTTTCAGGAGTTAGGATAAAATAGAACAGAGTAATAGAAACGGCTCCAAAAACTGTTATGAATCCAACTGTAATAAAATCTCTTTTTCTAAATAATTTCAAAATTAACCTGTTTAGTGGTATGCAAAAATACAATAGATTTATTTTTTAATTAAGACATTTATTTTAATTTTTTGATATTTAGAGCCCACCTTTTTTTAATTTACCGCTAATCATTTACTTTTGTCAGCTAATTAATTATTTATATGGAAATTCTTATCAAAGTTTTTCAGTTTATTTTAAGTCTTTCATTAATTATCGTATTACATGAGTTGGGGCACTATTGGCCAGCAAAATACTTTAAAATAAAAGTTGAAAAATTCTATCTGTTTTTTGACGTAAAGTATTCTTTGTTTAAGAAAAAAATCGGCGAAACGGAATGGGGTATAGGATGGTTACCGCTTGGAGGTTATGTTAAGATTGCGGGAATGATTGACGAGAGTATGGATAAAGAACAAATGGCTAAACCGCCAGAACCTTGGGAGTTTAGATCAAAACCTTCTTGGCAGAGATTAATTATAATGCTTGGAGGAGTAACAGTGAATTTTATTCTTGCAATTATAATTTACATTGGTCTAGCTTATGCTTATGGCTCTTCTTCTATTTTATTAAGTTCTGTAAAAGACGGCTTTGTGATTGATAATCCGATCCTTGTAGAATCAGGCTTTAAGACGGGTGATAAAATATTGTCGTATGATAATAATGAAATAAATACATATTCAGAGCTAAGAAAATCCATTGTTAGCGCATCAATTTATGAAGTTGAAAGAGATGGAGAAATATTAGAAATTAGCTTACCAACGGATTTCCTTGGAAGATTATCCTCTAGTGACAACCCATCACTTTTTGAATTCAGAACTCCATTTATAATTCAAAGTGTTTCAGAGGAATCATTAAACAAAGACTATGATATAAGACAGGGTGATATGATTGTATCTATAAATGATCAGCAAATAAAATATACAGATCAATTAATACCCCTTCTTGAAAAAAATAAAAATACGACTGTAGAAGTTGAACTTCAAAGAGACTCATTTATAATTCAAAAGACCTTAAATGTAGATAGTAACGGAAAGTTAGGTTTTATGCAAGGTGCTTCAATCCAAGACATGTTAGAACTTGATTTCTTAGAGGTTACAAATAATTCTTATTCTTTTGTAGAAAGTATTGGAATAGGAACCAATAATTTTGTATCATTTTTTGGATTTTATTTAGAACAATTTGCTGCTATATTTAATCCAAGTACAGGAGCGTATAAAGGCTTAGGTGGGTTTTTGGCAATTGGAAACATATTTCCAGGAACTTGGGATTGGCAGTCTTTTTGGGATAGGACAGCAATTCTATCTGTGATGTTAGGAGTGCTAAATTTATTGCCAATTCCAGCACTTGACGGAGGACATGCTATGTTTTTAGTTTATGAAATGGTTTCAGGCAGAAAGCCATCTGATAAATTTTTAGAAACAGTCCAAGTTATAGGATTTATAATCCTCTTAACGTTGGTTATTTTTGCTAACGGAAATGACATATATAAGCTTTTTAATTTTATAGTTTAGTATGAGTTGGTTCTATAATTTGCTAATCCTTTGGATATTTATAGGACTATCTACTTTTATATTTTTAATTTTTTCTAACACGGTTGCCCCATACGGAAGACATTCTAGCTCAAAATGGGGATTAATGATAGATAATAGATGGGGTTGGTTTTGGATGGAATTACCGGCTTTACTTATTATGCCGGTAATTATTTTAACCTCTCCAGTTGAAAAAAATAATATTATTTTACTTGTAACTTTTCTATGGGCTTTTCATTATTTCTACAGAACAATTATATTTCCGATTAAGCTGAAAACAAAAGGAAAAAAAATGCCCTTATTAATTATTATAAGCGCATTCATTTTTAATCTATTTAATGGTTTTTTCGTCGGATATGAAATTGCCTACCTTTCTAAAATTGATTTTGGAATAAACACAATAATTGGACTAATTATCTTTTTGTGTGGGATGTATATTAATCGGTTTTCTGATAATAAATTAATATCATTACGTCAAGAAAAAAAAGAATATCAAATTCCTAAAGGTGGAATGTTCAAATACATTTCTTGTCCAAACCATTTTGGAGAAATTATTGAATGGATCGGCTTTGCTATAATTGTATTTAATCTTGGAGGTTTAAGCTTTGCATTATGGACTGCTTTTAATTTAATTCCTAGATCTTTAAATCATCATAATTGGTACAAGAACCATTTTAAAGATTATCCTGAAGATAGAAAAGCGGTAATACCCTTTATTTTTTAAATTTTCAGATAAAAAAGATTTAATTAAAAAAA
>CENP01238207.1_pt1 | contig 11144 bp, 13 predicted proteins | sample 361281 | NCBI WGS metagenome assembly CENP01 (sample SAMEA2591122, study PRJEB7988) | marine metagenome | biome: marine biome (ENVO:00000447); feature: deep chlorophyll maximum layer (ENVO:xxxxxxxx); material: saline water (ENVO:00002010), including plankton (ENVO:xxxxxxxx) | depth 70 m
TCTATTTCTGCATTCTAGTTTAAGATTATAAATTAATCTTTTTAAGCTTTCTTCGGTTTTTAAAATTAATTTTCTATCTTCCATAACTCCATTTTCATAACTAAAATTTTTTTGGACTGTTTTATATTCAAAATCAGGTTTTATAACTATACAATCAGTTACAAATGATTCTATACTTTCTTCGGAAATAACTTTAGTTTTTTGAAAAAGGTATTGTGAATAAAGCCATATAGAATATGATATTATAATTCTTGATAATTTATTGTAAAAAATATAACTTTCTATAACACTATAACTATTAGTATGTTCTACTTTATTGATAATTTTTTGTTCATATTTATATAAAATTTGATCTTCTATAATTTCGATTTCTATATCAACATTACCTAAAATAGCTGAATATGAAAATAATTTACCATTAGATATATTTTGTATTATATTACCATCTGAAAATTTTAACAAAAAATCTAAAGCTGTATTCATTTCCATTTTTTGAAATTTTAAAGAAGAATCAACAAATATACAAAATGGTTGAAGAGGTTTTGTTTTCAAATAAATTAGAGTATCAAAATCATCTAAATCAAAACATAAATATCTTGTTTTTCCATATGAATCTAAGTCTTGACTTATGGGTATACCTAAACCTTCAGGAAAAAAATTAGTATTAATTTTTGTATTCAATGCATACGATAAAATTAAATTATTAAACATTAAATTCACACCTTTTCCTATTTTGCTATTAATATCAAAATTATACTTAATATCATCCTTATTTTTTGCATTCCATCTTACTATTATTTCACATCTAGGGTCAGTTATATTATCAGAATTAGAACCTTTATGTTGATAAACAAATACACAATTATCTCCATGTTTCCTTCTATAATATGTCTGTAAATGTCTAGGAATTATCATTTTAGCATATTCAGAATTATTTTCTCTGGAAAAAATAAATATATTACAATTAAAATAAGTTTGTAACAAATTTATAAAGTATTCAGCTTTAAAATAGTTTTTTTGATCTTGTAAATATTCTATAATTTCTTCTGTTTTAAAATCATACATTTCTTGCTTAGTACTCGAAAGGAATTGTAAATCACATAAAAAATTTCTAATTTTTAAAAGAAAATTTTCCCTTTGATTTTTAGATATTTTATTTATTTCATTTTGTTTAATACCTTCTAATACTACTTCTAAAAAACTATTATTATTTGATGATACACCTTTACGTAAATATAAATAATTAGGATCATCATCAAATATATTAAAGAAGTCTTCCAAATTTTTTGGAAGACGACCAAAATTATTAAAATTAGTTAATTTTTTTGTTATTATAATTCCTTGTTGTTTTTTTTCATCAGAAAAAACATAGTTTTCAGGATCAAAATATGCAGTATAAGGACTTGAATTTTTAGAACTTTGATCTTTCTTAAAACAACAAGGAAGATATGGTATTGTATCTTTATTAGGTAAAGTATTTTCAATTAAACCGGGATAAGGTGCTTTGGGATCTTTACATACATAATTTAATATAGGAAAATTTTCAGTTTCATCTCCTTCTAGTGGATAAGTCATTACTATATCATCATCTTCTATTTCATCATCATCTACTATTATAGGTTTATAATTACATTTACCACTATAACCTGATTGAAATATATCAGGAGCTATATCTTTTAGTCTTTTCCTAACATATTGTGTACCAGTGGGTTTTAATTTAGATAATTTAATACCGAATTTTTCGTAAAATTTTATAATGTTAGGTTCTAAATTTAAATATATATTTAATAATTTACCAAAAAAATTTTGAAATTCGTTTATTGCATCTGTATTTACAGAAGATGCTATTTTTACTCTTATATAATAGGATCCTTGTGGAAATAATTTTTTGTATTTACTTTTTTGAATTGGATCATTCGATTCAACAACCTTAGCAGTTAAAGTACATGTTATTTTACCAATATTAGAATTGTGGAATCTAATATAAACACTATTTTTTTCTTTAGAAGCTTTATCGTGTTCATCAATTACTATTAAATTAGAAAAAAGTTCATTATTCATTACAATATCAGAAAATGTGTATACATTAAAAGTAGTATCAGGATAATAATATACACCTTTTATGTTGTTTTTCTTTATTTCTAAAACTTTATGTTTAACATTTGGAATAATACTAGAAAATGAAGCTATAAAATCTTCAATTTTTTTTGATTTTTTATTAATTTCTATTTCTGTTTGTAAAATTATTTGATCATTGCTTTTTTTAATAAACAAATCTATATAATTATGTTTATTTTCTAATATTTTTAGAAGTAAAACATTTGGAAAAAAACTTGAATATTCACTTAATTCATCATTCCATTCTTCTGGAGGAATAAAATTTTTATATATTTTATAAATATTATCAATAACAGCTAAAGGTATATTTTCATTCAATTGTAGTTCGTTAAATAGTTCTATAAGAGAAATATTTCTAATATCTAATAAAATTTCCAAACGAATAGATTCTTCTTCAAAATTTGTAAAATCAATTTTTATTGAATCATCTATAATTTTAAAATATTCTTCTTGATCTTTTACTTGTTTTTTATTATTTTCTATTTTTAGTTTCAATTCAGATATAATAATTTTTTTTTCTTTCCATATATTTGATATGTTTAATTTTTCATTAAAAAAATTTTGACTGATTAGTTGAATATTAAGAAATAAAGGCTGTAAATATTCTTCAGAAATATCTAATGATGTATTAAAAATTATAAAATAAATAAAAATATCATTATATAGATCTAAATCTAAATCTTCAATCTTTTTTTCTATATCAGAATATATTTCCGAAAAATCTAACCCATTACTATTTTCTTGGACATATAATAATATATCTTCTATAATAATATTTTTGTCTGATTCAAAATCTTCTAAAACAGGTTTTCCATCAGGGAAAAAAAGATATTTTGGTAATGTATTCATTTTATCAGCTATTCTTTTTAAAATTGTATCAATTGAATCCAATTCATATATTTTAAATTTGGTATTGTTAATCTTCACCATATTTCTTAAATATCAATAATCTTTATAATAATAAAAAGATTTAAGGTATTAATTTCTTTGACAAAAGTATGTCGGAAAAGAAAACCCTTATATTTAAATGTAAAACTGGAGAAGCTTATCATGTTAAAGTATTAGCTGAATTATTAACCAACAATTTAAAAACTGGTTGTTTTGAAGTTAATAATGATAGTATTAAACTAAGAATGCATGATCATCACAGGAAAACATTAGTTGATGTTCACCTAGATTCAGAAAGTTTTTCTGTTTATAAATTTAAAAACTCTGATAAATTTTCAATAGGTTTAAATTTAAATCATTTCCATAAAATGTTAAAATCTATAAAGAAAAAGGATTCTTTACAATTATTTATAACATCTGATAATCAACATGAATTAGGTATAAAAACTATTCCTAAAGAAAATACTAGAATAACTGCTTCTGGTATTAAAATACAAAATATACAAAACTTAGACATAAAAAAACCAGAAGGTTATGGTAAACCAGTTATAGTTCCTTCAGCAGAATTCCAAAAGATGTGTAAAGATTTGAGTAGTATTGGAAGTGTAAATATAAGAGTAGTTGCTAAAAATTTTCATATAGAATTTATAGCTGATGCTGATGGTATTTTAAAACGTAAGGTAATTTTTGGAGAAAGTGACGATTCTGATGGAGAAAATGAAGATGAGAAAAATGGATATAAATATGAAGCTACTTTTGCTACAGATCAACTAGCAAGAATAACTAAATTATCAGGATTAAGTAATACCATGCAAATTTTTCCAGCTAATAACGATTTACCTTTATTGTTTAAATCTGCTATAGGTAGTTTAGGAAAGATATCAATTTATGTTAAATCTAAAGAATTAGTTGAACAAGAATTAAAAAGTTTTGATAGTGATAGTGATTCAGATTAATTTTTTTAATTGTTTATTATAAAAGATGCAAAATATTAATTATTGTATAATGGGAATAGTAGTATGTTTTATAATATGGATTTTCCTTTTTTTAATATTTAAACCTGATTGTGTTTGTCAAATAAACAATAACACAAATGTTAAAATTATATATTGGCCTTTAGTTATTTTTTACTCATTATTGTTATCTATACCTATTGGATTAATTATTTTATGGGGTATTAAGGATAATTCATCTTTTAGTTTTCAATCTGAAAATTCTGAAATAATTTTTATATAAAGAAATAACTTAACGATAAAAATGAAATCAATATTAATTTCAAATCGAGGTAATTTATATAATATCGATTCTGATTTAGAAAATACTCCAATATACATAGAAAAAGCTCTAAAAGAAGGATTTTTTGTTGTTATTGATATTTTATTAGTAGGGAAAAAAAATTTGGCTTTAGGTATAAACCAACCTTTACATCATATCAGCTTAGAATACATAAAAAATTCAAAAATTATTGTAAGAACAAATAATATAAATACTTTAGAATTTTTGATTAATAATCAAGTACATTGTTTTCTTGATGATAATTTTAATACATCGCTAACTACAGCTGGTTTTATTTGGTCTACACATAAATTAAATTTATCTAAAAGATGTATATTTAATATGCCAGAATGGATACTAAATAATAAAGATATAAAACAATTAGAACAATTACCTTGTGCAGGTATTTGTTCTAATATTATTGGAGTAATTTCAGATGAAAGAAGAATTAATTGTACAGTATTAATTCAAAAATATTGTCGTAGGAAATTAACATGGTTAAAAAAATTAATTATTACAGAGGGATAGATTTTGCTATACCGATAATTGCACACGCCATGCGTGAACCAGCATTTCCATTTTCTAAACTATCTTTTCTTTTTTTAAGATTATAAGGATTTATTCCACCCAATCCTAAATCGTCTATTCCATCATGTACTACTACACTTCTTCCGATAATAGTGTTATTTACATCTCCTATTAAATTTAATTTATCATCTTCGTAAACATATTTAAAAACACCATTATTGTCTGGATATATATTATTAATTAGATCACCAGCGTGCCTTGGCATAAATTGAATGTCTATTGTGCCATGTGTTTCCATTGTAGGATTCCAATGACCTCCTAAAGATATACATCCTAATCTTTCGTCTCCAAACTCATGTATATGAATTGCTCTTGTTTTATTTGGTTCTAAATCATAAAGATCAATATTTACAATTACTTTACTTGCACTATTACATTGATGAAATGTAACAGTACCTTTTATTTTTGTATTATCAAAATAAGCTACAGCATTAATACAAGTCATTTATTATAACTTTTATTATAATAAATTTATTATTCAACAGGAGCAGCACCATTTACTAACATGCCACCCCCAAAACCAAATAACCAATACATAATAGCGTAACTTACAAAAGCAGTACAAAATGTTACTAATAAAACAGCAAGTATGCTTTTCCATGTAGTTTTATAAACTATAGAACCATCCGGCATAACTTTTAATTCTTGTGAACTAAAAAAACTTTTAGCTTCTACAGCCATAAAAGTAGATAAAGTAATAGCTATACAATTTAAAGTAAAAGCATTCCAAACATTGGTACTTCTAAATTTTGTGGAAATAGGTTTCATTTTATAACAATTTAAAAAATACAGTCGTTTTTTTTAAATGTCGGAATATATCATTAATATAAAAGAACTTGATCCTGATCTTATTCACCCAGTAACTTCACGTGTTAATGATCCTAATTATAATGGAGGTTGTAAAATTGTTGTTGTAGGTAAACCAGGAACTGGAAAATCAACTATAATTAAATCTTTATTACATGCAAAAAAACATATATTTCCAGTTGGTATGGCAATGAGTGGTTCAGAAGATACTAATCATTCTTATAGTGAAATTATGCCAAGTAGTTTCATTTTTAATGAATATAACGAAGAAAAAATAACACAATTTATAAAAAGACAAAAATTAGCTTCAGCACATTTACCTAATCCTTGGGCATTTCTTATTCTTGATGATTGTACAGATGATCCTAGAATTTTTAATAAACCTCTCCAACAAGCTATTTACAAAAAAGGAAGACATTGGAAAATGTTATATATATTATCTTTACAGTATGCAATGGATGTTAAACCAGTAATTAGAACAAATGTAGATGGGATATTTATCTTACGTGAACCTCTTTTAAAAAATAGAGAGGCTTTGTATAAAAATTATGCATCTATTATACCATCTTTTACAATATTTTGCGAATTAATGGATCAATTAACAGATGATTATTGTTCTATATATATTGATGGTACAACACAAACCAATACTTGGGAAGACTGTGTTTATTATTGGAAAGCACCAAATATTCCCAAAGATTGGAAAGTAGGATGTCCAGAATATTGGGATTTTCATAATTATAGATTTAATCCTGCTTATAGGGATCAACTTTCTGGTTTTTAAAATTATATTTTTTTTTAATATACTCAAATACATTAAAAAAATAATTTAAATAATAAATGAATGTACCTTTGTTAATTGATTGTAAAAAATATTTGAAAAAGAATTTGCATTCAAAATTATTACAAAAATGTAAAGAATTACCAAAAACTAAAAGAAATTCTCAATTAGGTTTAATATTAATAATTCCAGAAACTATATATCAAGAATTAGATCAACATAAAGAAAAAATAAATTTTATAGACACTGATTACTTTGTAGAACAAATAAAATCATGTACTTACATTCTATTTCAAAAAAGTAAAAAAATATGTGAAATACTTTTACCTTCAGAATATAATATTCAGTATATATTACCTTGTATTTTGAAAGAATTTGGAAGTAATACAAAAATTATAGTAAGTATTCCTTTTAAAAAACGGAATACTATAGAAACTTTTGTTCAGTTAAATTTTGGTCATCCTCATATTTGTAACAAAAGCATTTATTCAACGAAAAATTATCCTATTAAAACTATTTGTCTAATTTACGATGGTTCTAAAGCTTCCATGGATGAAGTTAATTATTTAATAAGAAATGAACGTTCTGATAATTATTGTGTTTTAAAAGCACAATTTTCAGAAAGAACTGTAGATTATTTTAAGAAATTACCAATTACAGGAGGTTTTAAAGAAGAAAAACAACATGAAATAGCTGGTAATATGTCTGCAAAATTAAAAGGTGATATTCATATAATAGATTATAATGAAGATACAATTAAAAGAGGTCAAGAAACAGGAGTAGATATTGTAGAAGGTGCTTTTAATTATCATTCTCATCCTAAACAAGCCTATGAAAAATATGAAGTTAAATATGCTTGGCCTAGTATGCAAGATTATATAGGATTTTTATTAGCGATAATAGAGGATGATACTATTTTTCATGTAGTAGTTACACAAGAAGGATTATATATTATTTCTTTAACAAAATATTGGGCTATAAATAGAGATAAACTAACTAAAAGTTCAACAGGCGATCATATAGAAAAAAATTATAAAAAAAGTTTAAAAAGTCAAGGTACTCCTTATGATTATATTAAATGGGTTCACGAAATAGATTATCAAGGACATGGACCATTATTTTTAGTTCAATATTTAGAAACTAAAAAAATAAGTTCTATTTTCTTATTACCATATACAAAAATAGGAGATAATTGTTTTACATGTCAAAAATCAAAAGAACTTTATAAAAAATATTATATAAATAAATGAATTATATAAAATTATTTATTTTTTTTTTAACTAGTATCAAGGCATTTAAATATAATTACGGCTCTGTTCATAGAAGACATATAAAAAACCGTTTTAAAATAAGAGGTATGGTTGAAGATCATCATGTTATACCGAAAGAATTTAGAAATCATATAATTATAAAAAAATATAAATATAATATATCATCTTCTAATAACATTATGATGATGCCAAATAAAAAAGGAATTGAATTATTAAATACTAATAGATTATTACACTCCGGAGGTCATTTGAAATATAATAAATATGTTAAAAATGAATTAAATAAAATAAACAATGAAGAAGAATTATATCAATTATTAAATTATTTAAAATCTCAAATGAATGGTAATTCAGAAAATATTCCATGGAAATAATATGTATATATAAATGAAACTGTGGTTAACAATATTATTGTTGATATTTTTTTCTATATCATTAATAATTATTATATCATTACTTGTTAATTTTTATAGCAAGAATATTAATAATTATGATTATGATGATTATGATGTTCCTTTAGAAAATAAATTACAAGGTGTTATAGTTGAAATGAGAAAACATAATGCTATTCCTCATGTTCTAAAAAATTTTTCGGATAAATTACCTAATGTTCCTATTTTTTTTATCCACGGAACAAAAAATAAAGATTTTGTACTTGAAGTAATTAATTCTATGCCAAATTTGAATATAAAACTTTTACAATTAAATGCTGAAAATTTAGATTCTTGGACATATTCAAAACTTCTAACTTCTGTTGAATTTTGGTATAATATAGGAAATAATGAGAAAACTCTTATTTTCCAAACAGATAGTGGAATACTTGGTTCTAAAAATGAAATAAAAAAATTCTTAAAGTATGATTATATTGGAGCACCTTGGAGGAAAAGACAAAAATTTGCAGAAATAGATAAAGAATGGATACCAAAAACAAGAGTAGGAAATGGTGGTTTAAGTATAAGAAACACCAATATTGCAAAAATACAGTCTTTAATATACGGTCCAATTACAACACAATTACCTGAAGATGTATTTTTTGTAAAGCTATGCGAACAAGATAATTGTAACCTACCTTCTTATAAAGAAGGTAGAAAATTTTCTGAAGAAAGAATTAGGGGAATAAAACCATGGGCTTTTCATAATAATAATAATAAATATGGAATAAAACCAATCAATCATTTAAATAAAATTATTTTAGAATTAAATCGTAAAGTAAGTAAAAACCCACATTCAAAATTAGGTAATACACCAGATCTTAAAACATGGGAGCCTAAGCTCATAAATACTAATATAAATTATAATAATCTATTTTAAATTATTTAATACATTAGTATTATCTAAAACCAAGGCTACTTCTTTAGCATTTTTACTAATAGTTAATTCTGATAAATCTGCTTGTTTTGCAAATTCTTTTAGACAAATAGGTATATTTTTCTTACAAATCCAGTAATAAGTTAATGCTGCTGCAACACTTTGTGGTCTAGAACGGTTGAGTTTGGAAGATTTATTCTTTATTTTATCATATAATTCAGCTACTTCATCTATTTGACTATCTGTGGCTTTAAATTTTTCCATAATATCTTTAACTAAGTGTTTTGGAGTTATATAAAGTTGATGTATTTGAGAATCTTTAGGTGCATGAACGTTAACGATTTTTAAACCTCTCAATCCATTTTTTCTATTTAAATTAAATAATTTTATTAAAGTTTCAGGTGTTTGATGTTTTCCAGAAATTTTATAAGCATGGAATATACAAGCGAATACAATTGCTTTTCTAGAATTACCACGATATATTTGCCCTTTTGTTACTTGATTATATAAATTATCAGCTTTAGAAATAATAGTTTCTGAAAATCCCATATTTTCTACATCTTTAGAAATATTACGTTCTTCGTTTTTCCTAATTTGTACTCTATTAGGATCAGACATTCTTTTATTATCTCCCACACCATAATATCTCCATTCTTTATCATGTGTTATATTAGGTGTAATTACTTCTCCACAAAGTATACATGTTAAAAATCCATTATCTTTTGATAATTCTGTATGAAGACAATTTTCATTACATGTATGAATGTTATTCTCATGTTTTTCTTTGTTAAAAACTTCCATAGCCTTATTAAATAATTCGAAATCTGTCATTATTATTTTATTTAATATATTATTATGAAATAAAATCATTTTTATAAATAGAATTCTTTTTATATTCAATTATAAATCCATCTTAAACAAGGATCATCACAAGAAATCAATGGACCAATAAAAGGCTCACGCGCTGCTTTAATTGGGTAATACAAAGTGTTAAAATCTTTTTGTTTATATTGTTTTTGATATATCATTGTATCTAAACAAATATTTGAAATAAATTGAGAAGGTAATCCTTGCTGAATACGTAATATATTAGAATATTCAGGTAAATAACCTGTATTATAAATTTTTGTGGAAGAGTACATTTATTTAATATAAAAAATAAAAAAATATACAAGAAATGGCACACTATGGAGAATTATTAATATCTGACAACGATATACAATATGATATTGCTAAGACAAAATTATATAATGAAATAGTAAAATATTTTGAAAATCCAATATTAACTAAAATTAAAAATATTGAAAATTTTAGTATGTATATGTGTAAAATTTCTTGTTTATTAACAAACTATTATAGATATCTTATAATATTAATAGAAAAAGATTCTAATGAAATAAATACAAGAATATATCTTGAAAATTTAAAATGGAAAATATTACAAACTAGAACTCTAAGTGATAAACATGATTTAAAAACCCACTCATATACCAGTGGAAATAGAGGTTTATTGAATGGGGAAATATTTAAAAAGGAAACAAAAAAGAATATGTCTATATATGATTGTAATGATTATCCTATTAAAATAACTCTTCTACATACTAAAAAAGATTCAAATTTTGAATATAATGATAAAGGTACCTTATTATCTTCATTAGAAACATATCAAACTATAGTAGATTTTATATAAGGACTTAAACATATATTAAAATTACAGTAATAATTAATGCAAGAAATAAATGATAGACCTTATTCACAAAAAGAATTAAAAAATTTACGTCAAAATTATAAAAAAAGTAAAGGATTAAGTGATAATAAAGCTTTTCATTCTGAATGTAATCATATTTATTTTGTAAAAAAAAATAGTAAAAAAGAAAAAGCTATTTTAGAAAGACCTGATTTATTAGGAAATTGTTCTGTTTGTTGGAATTTATCAAACGAAAATAAAGATGATTATATACTTAGAATGGTAAACGATTATTCTAATTTATTCAAAGAAGAAAATTTTTTAGATATAACTTTACTTGATTTAGAAGTACAATATTATAATTGGTTATATAAATATGAAACTAAAAAGAAAAAAAAGTTTGATTAAAATATAATAATTT
>CENP01067333.1_pt1 | contig 11141 bp, 13 predicted proteins | sample 361281 | NCBI WGS metagenome assembly CENP01 (sample SAMEA2591122, study PRJEB7988) | marine metagenome | biome: marine biome (ENVO:00000447); feature: deep chlorophyll maximum layer (ENVO:xxxxxxxx); material: saline water (ENVO:00002010), including plankton (ENVO:xxxxxxxx) | depth 70 m
TTTGGTAAAGATTAGCTTAACTCTTCCAAGAAACCAAATTTTTTCTCGATTGGGCCACTTCGTGATTCCCTTAATGATTTAAGTAATTCAATTTTCCCTGGTCGGTTGACCTTTTGAAACTGAGTCCACCAGTTACCCATGCCTTGAGAATCTTTTGCTGCTTCCTCCCTTAAAAGTAAAAAATCATAGGCAGCTCTAAACCGAGGATGATTTAAAATCTTATAAGGCTGATGTCCTAGACGAGTCTCAAGTTTTAATTGTAGAGACCAAATATCTTTAATGTATCCATGGAATTTTCTTGGTACAGCGGTTAATACTTGCTGCTCTCTGATAATTCTATCCATGCTTCTAAAAAACTTTCTGAGGTTTAGACTTCCTTTTTCTTTTGATGCATCAATTAATCTTGGCCAAAGCAAAGCAGCAATGAGGAATCCTGGAGTTACAGATTTAGATTCCTTTAATCTATTATCAGTATTAATTAATGCAGCATGTTGAAATCTTAAGCCAAATGAATTTTCAACATAATTATCTGTATTAATTAAATATTTCAAAACTCCGAATGTGTCTAGCTTATTAAAGTTATTAAGAGCTTTTTTTGTAAGAAAGATTTTACAGAACTCATCAAACATCCTTGCATTAGAAATATTTCTTAGCAAATGACCTTTTTTGTATATAGCATCTTTTACATCATTGGAAATTTTAAAATTTAGTTTTGAGCTAAAACGAATTGCACGCAAGCTCCTAACGGGATCTTCTTCAAACCTAATTAGGGGATTACCAATTGAGACGAGGATTTTTTTTTGTATATGTTTCAGACCATTATGAAAGTCACATAAGTGATTTTCTATTGGATCAAAATATAGAGCATTAATAGAAAAGTCCCTTCTTATGCAGTCCTCTTCTAGAGTCCCCCAGACATTATCTCTAAGAATCTTCCCTTCAGAATCTTTGATAACTCCGGAATCATTATCTTTTCTAGAGGTATTTGCTCTAAAAGTTGAGACTTCAATTAGCTCATTCCTGCTAAAAACATGGACAAGACGAAATCTTTTACCAATAATTCTGGATGATCTAAAGATTTTTCTTACTTCTTCTGGAGTAGCATCTGTTGAAACATCAAAATCTTTTGCTTTGATTCCAACTAGTGAATCTCGAACACACCCACCAACCAGATATCCTTGGAAGCCAGATTGTTTTAATTTAGTTACAACCTCAATTGCAAGAGGGCTAAATTTGCTTTCCTTGAGTATTTTTGGGATTTTTATTGCAGATGCTTTATTTTTTTTATTCAAAAGCTTAAAAGAAACTTTGTTGAACCGGATCTCTATCCACCAAGTTGTTTTTCTTTAATTTCATCTAATGTTTTACAATCAATACAGTGTGTAGCCGTTGGACGAGCCTCAAGTCTTTTCACTCCTATTTCTATCCCACAAGCATAACAGTATCCATAATCATCTTGTTTGATTTGTTCTAAAGAGCCAGCAATTTTATTTATCAGCTTTCTTTCTCTATCTCTTGTTCTTAATTCAAAAGCAAATTCTTCTTCTTGTGATGCCCTATCAATAGGGTCTGCAAATGATTCACCTTTATTTTTAAGATGATCAAAAGTTTTTTGCATCTCTTCTCGTAAATGCTCCCGCCACTGAATTAAAACACCATTAAAATGTTTTTTCATTGCAGCACTCATATATTTTTCACCCTTGCGGCCCTTATATGAGGATATTGGTGTTGTTCTTTTTTTGCTTGTTATTTTTTTTGCTGGAGCCCTTTTTGCAGGAGCTTTCTTTGAAGGTACCTTCTTTGCAGGAGTCTTCTTTGCAGGAGTCTTCTTTGCAGGAGTCTTCTTTGCAGGAATCTTCTTTGCAGGAGTCTTCTTTGCAGGAGTCTTCTTTGCAGGAGTCTTCTTTGCAGGATCTTTTTTTTGTGTAGATTTCTTTATGGCTGTTTTTTTAGCAGGAGATTTTTTTGTATCTGCTTTTTTTGGCATTTTTTAGTTAATAAAAGTTTTTAGGCGCATGAAATTATCAGAAAGCGAGGCAATAAGCTAGCTTTTTTTATAATTATTTAATACTTCGCGATATCCTTTTTGAGTTAGCCTGGGCCCAAATGTCTCTACAACCTTTGAGGCTCCATAATTTGCAAATTCAGCACATGACTTTAAATCATGATTCTGAAGTAAGGCATATAAAAAACTTCCTGCAAACATATCTCCAGCTCCATTAGTATCAACTGGGTCGATATCAACATTTGGAGTATTAATAATTTCATTGTTAGTAACTACAACACTACCTTCCTCTCCCATTGTAATTATTGAGGTATAAGATTTTTCTTGCAGTTTGATGAATGCTTCTTCAATATTCTCTGAATCTACAAAAGCCATTGCCTCATCATCGTTGCCAAAAATATAGTCTAGGCCAAAAGATTCCATATGGTTAAATTTATCCTTAAATCCCATGACTATTCCCGGATCAGATAATGAGAGAGCTATCTTTACATCTGGAAAGCTTTTTAAGTGCTCAAGAGCCTTTAAAGTTACTTTATAATTTTCTTCGCTAGTAACCATATATCCCTCGATATAGAAAATTTTTGAATTTTCAACTTGGTCTAGATCAAGATCACCTTCATCCATCAGCGAACTAATATTTAATGCGGTGGTCATTGTTCTCTTGGCGTCTGGAGTAACAAGAATGAGGCATTTTCCAGTTGGAATAGAGTTTGTTGATGCTGTGTTGCCTTTATGATTAACTCCAGCTTCTTTTAAGCTTTTTAGATACCTTAATCCATCTTGGTCTTCACTTACTTTGCAGATATGAAAGCATTTGGCACCAAAGCTAGCTGCAGCAACAAGGCTATTAGTAGCAGATCCACCACAGTCAGAAACAGTATCTGCTCCAGAGGCAATAAGCCTTTCTATTATTGGGGCGTGTTCTTCCGCACTTGAGAGCGTCATTTGGTCAATTTCTAAACCAAGCTCAGAAATAAGACTATGCTCAACTTTAAATACAGTATCCACAAGAGCGTTTCCAATTGCACTAATATCATTTTTCATTTTTATAATTCCTTAATTGCTTTTTCAATCTTATTTTTAGTTAGATCCAGAATAGATCGGTCATGTGTTGACGATATAAATCCGGCCTCATATTTTGATGGAGCAAAGTATATACCACGATCTAAAGATGCATAAAAAAACTTTTTAAACATCTTGTCACTACTCTTAACAACATCTTCAAAATTCTTTGGTAAATCCTCGGCAAAGAAAAAACCAAACATGCCACCTATTGAAGAGGTTGAAAACGGTATACCTTTTTCATTCAAAAGATTTTTTGTATGAGTCATGACCTCTGAAGATGCTTTTTCCAACTTGTCAAATGGATTTTTTTGAATCAAAGTTTCTATGAGGGCGATGCCAGCACTCATCGCTAATGGATTTCCAGATAATGTTCCTGCTTGATAAATAGGACCTAATGGAGCAAGTTGATCCATGACTGATTGCTTGCCTCCAAATGCTCCAACAGGAAGCCCGCCGCCTATTACTTTCCCAAGGGCTGTTAAGTCAGGTTTAATTTTATATATGGCTTGCGCTCCTCCAAGCCCCACTCGAAAACCCGACATAACCTCATCAAATATAAGAAGAGAACCATGTTTATCGCATAACTCTCTTAAGGCATTTAAGAATTGAGGTTCTCCTGGAATAAACCCCATATTGCCTGCAATGGGCTCAACAATTATTGCAGCAAGATCATCACCAATTTCATTAATAACATCTGATAAAGCTTCGATATTATTATAAGGACAGCTATATGTTAGTGCCGCAAGCTCTTTTGGTACTCCAGGAGAATCTGGAAGGCCAAAAGTAGAAACACCGGAACCTGCTTTAACCAACAATGAATCAACATGGCCATGATAACAACCCGTGAATTTAATAATTTTATTTTTACCTGTAAAACCCCTTGCAAGTCTGATGCAGCTCATTGTTGCCTCAGTTCCAGAATTAACCATTCGCATTTTTTCCATTGAGGGAACCTGACTTTTGATAATGCTTGCTAGTTTATTTTCTAAACTTGTGGGAGCGCCGTAACTTGTTCCAAGTTTAAGTTGAGCTTTAATAGCTTCTAAAATAATTGGATTTGAATGACCAAGAATCATGGGACCCCACGAGCCAATGAAATCAATGTATTGATTTTCATCTTCGTCAACCAAAATCGGGCCTTTTGCAGATTTAAAAAATATAGGCTTACCATCAACATTTTTAAATGCTCTGACTGGAGAATTTACGCCTCCTGGCATAAGGAATTGAGCTTGCTCAAAAAGCGATTCTGAGTTCTTTCTTTTCAAAGATATTTAGTAATAAATTTTTTATAACTTGTGATGCTGAATGATAAATTATATCAAATTTCTATTTAGTATTTTTGTAAAAAAAGTAGGATTTTAAAACTTAAAGACAGCAGCAACAATTCCACCCAGCAAAAGTAAGACTGGTATCTCATTAAAAACTCTTAACTTGAAACCAGTCCAATTATGAGCATTCGAACCAAGATCTTTTTGAATCTTCAAACAGAAAATTTGATATAAAATCAAAACCAATACTATAAGAGACTTAGCAATTATCCAGTTTTGCGAGAAAAATCCAATCCAATCAGACCCCTGAAAGCCCATCATTAAACCAAAAAATAATGCCAATAACCCCAACGGAGTAATGAATCTAATTAAGTTTCCTTGCATAATTGCCAATTGATCTTTCGTATTCTGATCATCACTCTCAACGTGATAAACAAACAAGCGAGGCAAGTAAAAAATACCAGCAAACCATGAAACCATGAATAGGATGTGCAGGACTTTAAAAACTAGATATAGGCTCATTTAAGTTATATCTTAGCGCTTCTAGAGCTATGATAGAAAAATATTTTAGGTTAAATATTGCTGAATATATTTTTAATCATATAAACTAAGCATTAAATGAGCTCCGAAATGACATCCATCAACCTAAGTGGCAATGCTGTGAAGCGTATTCAAGATCTTTTGCCTAGCCATGAATCTAATTATTTTAGAGTGTACGTAACTGGTGGGGGGTGCTCAGGTTTTCAATATGGTTTTAAGTTTGATGATAGTCCTGAGGGGGATGATGACGTTGTTGATTTTGATGGATTCACGATCTTGTTAGATTCTTTATCATACCCATATCTTTATGGCTCAACTTTAGATTATGTTGAGGACTTATCGGGCTCAAGATTCTTGGTTACCAACCCAAATGCAAAGACTACTTGTGGGTGTGGCGAGTCATTTACTATATAGATTTAGTTAGAGTTCCTACCAAGCCTTTTTTTGTTTTTACAAAAATAGTATTTTTACAAAATCTTTGCCTTGCCATCCATCCAAATGCCATGGCTTCAATGGCCTGAGGGTGAAAACCATATTCATTGGAAGAAATCAGGCTCATATTTATATACCTTTCAATTGTATTTATTAAGAATGTATTTTTTAAGCCGCCTCCACATACAATAACTTGATGGGGAAATTTCTTTTGTGAGCACAAGGATTTTACAATACAAATAGCAGTGAGTTCTGTCAGTGTGGCTAATATATCGCAAGAGGATCTTTTTAGAAGCTGCTTAGGAATAAATCTTATATTAAATATTTCTTTGCCTGTAGATTTAGGATGTTGTTTTTTAAAAAATGGATGGCTTAACATTTGATGCAGTGAAGGCAGGTGAATTTCTCCTTTTTTTGCAAGCTCACCCTTTCTATCAAAGGGGCAATTAAGAAAGCTTTGACAGTAGATATCCATGAGCGCATTGCCTGGTCCACAGTCAGAACCTAAGAAAGTATGCTTTCCATCCAAGTAGGTAAAGTTTGAAATTCCACCTATATTTAATACCATCAAAGGAGTATTTTGCTTTGCGAATAATTTTTGGTGAAATTCTGGTACAAGTGGTGCGCCTTCTCCACCTAGTTTAATATGATCATTTCTAAAATCGCTGACAACATCTATTCCACATTCATTAGTTATTATTTTAGGATCTCCAGCCTGGATGGAGAATGGATATTTACCTTTTGGTTTGTGAAATAAAGTCTGTCCTGACAAGCCAATTGCCGCAACATCTTTCTTATAAATTCCATTCTGGGTAAGAAATTTATTTATTGATTTACTAAAAGCAAACCCAATTTTTTGATCAAGATCAAAATACATTTTAAGACTTAACTCTTGTTGCTGGATTGCTTTAGATATGTTTTCCCTCAAACTTAACGGATATTTATAAGAACAAAATTTCAATAAACTAATTTGATCAGCAACTTTTAAAGCACAAATATCTATCCCATCGTGACTGGTACCACTCATGGTTCCTATAAAGATTTTATCTGAAGAGGTATTCATTTGGATCTTTAGATAATAACTGATCTGATATTTCTATGTAATTATTTCTTGATTTCTGAAATTTATCCATTTTAGATTGATCTAACGGTGATGCTGAGGGTAAAGCTACCTTCAAGGGATCTGTTCTTTTATTTCCGATTCTAAATTCATAATGTAAGTGAGGAGCCGTTGCAAGACCTGAATCACCTACGTAGCCTATGGTTTGACCCTGAGAAATTTTAATACCCTTAGAAATGCTCGGATGATACTTTTCTAAATGAGCATATAGGGTTGTAATCTCGCCTCCGTGTCGAATAACTATTGTTCTTCCATACCCACTTTTCCATCCTACTGATTGAATTACCCCTTCGCCAGTTGAGCGAATTGGCGTGCCCCTTTTTGCTGCATAATCAACACCATTGTGAGCCCTGATAGTATTAAGTATTGGGTGCATTCTGTTTGGATTGAAATGCGAACTTACATATGCAAAATCAAGGGGCGCTCGTAAAAAAGCTTTCTCCAGACTGCCACCAAATTCGTTAAAGTAATCCGATTTATTATTCTTACCTTTATATCGTATGGCAGTGTATCGATTATTTTGATTATAAAATTCTGCAAATAAAATGCTGCCATTTTCAATTTGTTGTCCATCTACAAAGGGTGTTTCATATAAGATTTTAAATCTATCTCCAACTCTGATATCAAAAACAAAATCAATATCCCAGCCAAAGATATAGGCCAGATCCATGATCACGCTTTCAGGAATATCATTTTTTAATCCAGCTAAATAAAAAGATGATTCTATTACTCCCGTTTTAAAGGAGTTTAGAAGCACCGGTTTTTTATCAATCCTTTTAATTAATATTTGTGGAAAAACTTTAATTTGATAAGAGAGCAAAGGCCCTTTATGGATATGAATTTCTTGTAGCTCTTCATCTAAAAATATAAATTCCAACCTATCATTGGGCACTATGTTTTTAACCTCATCTGATTTGTCTATTCTAAATATTTTGTAGGTATTATTTAAGGAGACTCTATATTTTTCGAATATCAATGAAAGGTTTTCACCCTCTTTAACAATATGAATTTTCTTAGTTTGAATGCTGGAAGTATTTTGACTAGGTAATAGTAAAGTTTCTGAAATTATTTCTGGTGAAACTATTTCTTGTTCTACCCCAGCATCATAAATAAACAAAATACCAAGTAATGCCAGCAAAACAAAAGGCAATATTTTAGCATTTGGTTTATAGGTGCTCACAGTTTCTTAATTTATTGAACTAGCTCAAAAGAAAGCGAGCCAATATTTTCAATCTCTGCTTCAATTTTATCATTTAAGCTTAGTCTGCTAACCCCCGAGGGGGTTCCTGTGAATATAGCATCTCCCGCTTTAAGCGTAATAAATTTTGATAACCAGCTTATTAATTCATCCACTTTCCATATCATATTTACTAGATTGCTAGATTGTTTTTTTTGACCATTAACTTTAAGAGAGATATTTCCTTCTGTTAATAGAAAACCCTCTTTTTGTTGAATGTTTGAGATTGGTGCAGAATTATCGAATCCTTTACTTAAGTCCCATGGCTTCCCGCTTTCTTTTGCCAAAGTTTGAAGATCTCTTTTGGTTAGACCTACCCCAACCGCATATCCAAAAATATGTTGGCTTGCTTCCTTTGGAGATATGTCTGAACATTCTGATTTCAAAAAAACAACAAGCTCAACCTCATGTTGGAGATTATCTGTTTGAGCTGGAAAAGGAATAGAATTTAATTGGGTTAAAGCTTGAGGAGGTTTACTAAAAAAAAATGGCTGATCTTCATCTACTTTGCCGCCCATTTCTTTTGCGTGATCAGCATAATTTCTTCCAACACAGTACACTTTTCCAATTGGAAATAACTCTGTGCTTTCTGAAATGACCATTCCCCTAATAATTGGTTTAAATACAAAATGAGCTTTTGAGTCTTCAGTCATATGATTTCAAACATTTTTTCGATTAAATACTATAATAAATGAAATCTCATGAAAGAAAATCTTAATCTAATTAAACGTGGAATTGACGAGCTGATTAGCGAAGAGGAGCTACTGGCAAAACTCAAATCAAAGAAACCCCTTATTGTTAAGGCTGGTTTTGACCCTACTGCACCAGATTTACATCTAGGTCATACAGTGCTCATAAATAAGTTAAGGCATTTCCAACAATTAGGCCATCAGATAATATTTTTAATCGGTGATTTTACAGGAATGATTGGAGATCCTTCTGGAAAAAATAAAACTAGACCTGCCTTAGATGAGGCGGAGATAAAAGAAAATGCAAAATCATACAAAAAACAAGTTTTTAAAATCTTAGATCCAAAACTTACAGATGTTAGGTTTAACTCTGAGTGGAGCAACAAGCTTGGCGCAGAGGGAATAATAAAACTTGCTTCGCAATATAACTTAGCTAGGATGCTTGAACGTGATGATTTTAACAAAAGATATAAGTCTAATCAGACTATCGCACTTCATGAATTTTTGTATCCATTAATTCAAGCAAATGATTCGATTGCCCTAAAAGCAGATGTAGAACTTGGTGGCACCGATCAAAAATTTAATCTCTTGGTTGGCAGAGAGCTTCAAAGGTCATATGGTCAAGAGCCTCAGGTGGTAATCACCGTTCCAATTCTTGAGGGCTTAGATGGAAAAAATAAAATGTCTAAATCTTTAGATAATTATGTTGGAATTGATGAGTCTCCAAATGAGATGTTTGGAAAAATTATGTCTATTTCGGATGAGCTAATGTGGAGATGGTTTGATTTATTAAGTTTTAAATCTACTGATGAGATTAATGTTCTGAAAGCTGATCAAGCCAAAGGAATGAATCCTAGGGATATTAAAATCCAATTAGCTAAAGAGCTCATTGCTCGTTTTCATGATGATCAATCAGCCAATCTTGCAGAAGCAAATTTTATTAACCAGTTCCAAAAAAAGAATATGCCAGATGATATAGAAGAGGTATCTTTTGCTATATCAGAGAGCTCAATTCCCTTAGCTAATCTTTTGAAAGATTGCGGGATGACGAGAAGTACATCTGAGGCAATGAGAATGATTAAACAGGGCGCTGTTAGAATTGATGAAAAGAAAATTACAGATACAAAGCATCTCGTCTCTTCTGGCACTTCAGCCATTTATCAAGTGGGAAAAAGAAAATTTAAAAAAATAACCCTCTAGTTTTAATAATATAATTTCAGATTGATTATAAAAATATGCAACAGTTTTTTTCTTCTATTAGTTTTTGTTTAAGCAACATTGGATACTTGTTTATCTTGTGCCTCCCAGTTATGACGCTTGAAATCGCTTTGGCAAGCTTCATAGCCTCTTTAGATATTCAATCCGGTTCAGATACTGCGGCTCTTGAGGCAATTGGTGAAATATCTGCTCAAGTGCTTTTTTTAGTACTTGCTTCTCTTATTCTTTCAGTGGCTTTGAGTGGAGGTTGCATGGCAGCTTTTCGTTCACTGTCCAGTGATAAATTGGTCAGCCCATACCAAGCTCTTTTTGCGGGATTGAAGAAATTTTTCCCACTGCTTTGGGCAAATATTCTGCACTCTTGTGCATATGGGCTAGGTTTTTTAATGTTAATTCTGCCAGGTTTTTATTTATATGGCCGTCTTGGATTATTTCCTTTATTTGTTATGTTTGAAAATAAAGGTGTGATGGATTCTCTTGGAGAATCTTGGAATGTTACAGATGAAGTTGCAACAAAGCTATTTTCTCTTACTGCAATTTTTATAAGTATTCAGCTTGGTTTTGGATTTATCGGAGGCATGATGGGAGCTGATGGAGCCTTATGGTTTTTAATTGCAGCAACTTCAGTAAAATACTCAACATTAATGCCTTTGTTTTATTTATTTTATAGCCTCTATGAGTCTGTAAGAAATAAACCACAAATGGGAAATTAAAAAATATGAAAATATTAGTAATGGGTCTGCCAGGCAGTGGCAAAACTTATCTAACTCAGAGATTAGTGCCAATATTGAATGCTGCATGGTACAACGCTGATCAAGTAAGGAAGATGTCCAATGATTGGGATTTTTCAGATGAGGGCAGAAAAAGACAATCGATGAGAATGAAAACTTTTGCAGATTTTGAAAAGTTGCATGGAAGATATGTTGTATGTGATTTTGTCTGTCCTACCAAAGAAACCCGAGAAAACTTTGATGCGGACATAGTCATTTGGATGGACACCATCAAAGAGGGAAGATACGAAGACACTAATAAGCTCTTCCAAGATCCTGACAGTGTTGATTTTCATATTACAGAATGGAATGAACACAACCATGATGATGTGGCTAAGGAGATTTTAAAAAATGTTTGATTGGAAAAAACCAACAGTACAGATGTTAGGTAGATGGCAGCCTTGGCATGATGGCCATCAAGCCTTATTTAAAAGATGCATTGCAAAAACTGGTCAGGTAGCAATTCAGGTTCGAGATGTTCAAGGGGCATCTGGTGGAGATGGGCAAGACGACAATCCTTTTGATTGGGATCAGGTTTGTAAAAATATTGAAGCAGGGCTTTTACAAGATGGTTTTAAAAGAGGTCATGAGTATGAAATCATGCTGGTGCCCAATATTGTTAATATCACTTATGGTCGAGGGGTTGGATATACTTTCGAAGAAGAGGTATTTGATAGTTCAGTAACTGAAATCAGCGCTACAAAAATTCGTCAAAAACTTCGAGAAGAAGGGAAGCTTGATTAATTTATAAGTTAGTTTCCCAAGATCATTGTTTAGTTTATAATCGCTTTTCCCAA